>ULWH01055143.1_pt1 | contig 20103 bp, 26 predicted proteins | sample 1960201 | NCBI WGS metagenome assembly ULWH01 (sample SAMEA4835808, study PRJEB28245) | human gut metagenome | biome: gut microbiome; material: fecal sample | place: Denmark | collected 2008
TTGGCTACAGTAGTCGCCTCACTGTCAGCCACATAAGGGGCAGCGTTCCCACTCGTAATGCCCGGGAAGTTCTCTACCTCCGCGCCGTCCAGAAAGGTCAGTTTTCCGCCAATCACCAGCTCATTGCCGTTATCGGTGAAGTAGTTCTTTGTCACATGCGTGTTGGGCATATCGGATCCTCCTCTCAGAAAAGGGAGCCGCCCACATTCGGACGACTCCCGGTTCAATCAGCTCAGGCCTTCATCTGCAGACACTTCACAGCCTCGGGCAGGATGAGGCGGCCGTCCAGGCGCTCTGTCATCTTGAAGCCCACCTGATCGGTGACGGCGTACAGCTCGTTCAGGCGCTCCAGGGTGCGGCCCTCGCGCTCAGCCAGCCAATAGTAGCTGTAATCGCCGTACAGAATAACCTTGTTGCCCGCGCCGATCAGCGGCATGTAGTTGCTCATCAGGACGCGCTGGTTGAACAGCATGTCCGGTGCGCCCTCCTTGATGCCGGGCTGCCAGATGTACTGGCCCTGTCCATCCTTCAGCTTGCGGATGGCGGAAATGGTGGCGTCGTTCATGATCCAGCAGGCCTTGCGGCGATAGCCGGACTTGAGGCTATGCTGCATGTCGATCAGTTCATCAGCGGTGATCGCGGTGGCGCTGGCGGTGGTCACACCGACCTGCGCGCCCAGAGTGTCATGCAGCAGGCCGATGGGCTTATGGCTGCCGTCGCCGGTGATGATTGCCTGCTCCTCGGCAGCGCCAGCCCGGCGCACGAACTCGTGGGCGATATAGGCGGCCAGGTCAAAGGCGGAGTCGTTCAGCAGCTCACGGCTGATGCGGATCATGGTGGCAAACTTGTGAGCGGTCAGGGTCACCTGGCTGAAAGCGTCATCGCTCTCGGGGATCTGCTGTTCTTCTTCCACCCAGGACCCTGTGCCATGGGAAGCCACGATGGGGATCTTGTGCTCACCGGAACCAGTGCGGATGATATGCACCAGGCCACGCATGATGTTTTCGTCCTCCAGGCCTTCGATCAGCTGACGGTCAAACTCGTCAGGAACAGTATAGCCACCTTCGGAGAGGGTGCCGACCTGCAGGGCATTGAACACCTCAGGACTGACCCTGCCGCGCATCTGGTTCCAGAACGCCTTCTTGTACTCGTCAGAGGCGCGGCCTTCCTTGTTGGCGTCCGGCTTCGCCGCACCCGGCCTGCTCACCAGAGCGGAAGCGGTAGGCTGATCCATCTCACGGTCAATAGCGGCCTGACGTTCCAGCCGCTCGATTTCCTTGCCGAGGGCAACCACGTCCGCCTCCATCTTTTCGTAGGTGGCGTTGTCCTCGGCGGAGACCATGCCGTCCTCGCCACGATGGCTGTCCAGGAAGGCCTTGGTCTGGTTCCACAGGTTGGCGCGCTTTTCGCGCAGAGCAAGAATCTGATTCATGATGATTCCTCCAATCTTCATTTCAGGAGCGACAGCCGTTTTTCCAGGTCTGCCGCCTTTACACGGTTATCGGGAACAGGGGTCTCAGGGTTGGGTGCAGGCACAGAATCGGCATTGGGCGGATGCTCCGGCTCTGCAGGCACAGTCATCGGAGCTTTCGGTAGCGTGGCGATGACACGGTTCATAAGGCAAGCTGCCGCCGCTTTGCGGCCATAAGAAAAGCCCGACACTTCGTCAGGCAAATCATGATCGCCGGTATACAGGATCTCATCGCAGAAGCCCAGCTCTTTTGCCTTTACAGCGTTCATCCAGGTCTCACTGTCCATGAGGTGCGAGAGCTTGGCCCGGCTGAGGCCGGTCTTGATCTGATAGGCGTTGATGATTGACTCCTTCACTTCATCCAACAGCTGAATGGCCTTGCGCATTTCCTCGCTGTCGCCCATGGCGGAGGTGAAGGGATTGTGGATCATCATGACGCTGGTAGGACTCATGCACACCCTTGTGCCTGCCATGGCGATGACGCTGGCAGCGGACGCCGCAAGACCGTCAATCTGCACAGTGACGTCGCCGGGATAGTCCATGAGCATGGTGTAGATCTGGCTGGCAGCTACGCAGTCGCCACCGGGCGAGGAGATATGAAGGGTGATCGGTCCGCTGCCGGAGAAGAGCTCTTCCTTGAACATGGCAGGGGTGATGTCATCGTTGAACCAGGACTCAGAGGCAATGACGCCCTCGAACCACAGCTCGCGTTGACCGGTATCCTCGTTCCTGATCCAGTTCCAGAAATGTTTCATCAGGGATTCCTCCTTCTTTCAGGATTGCTTTGTTTTTGCTGCGATACGGCACTCTGCGAGGCCTCGTCCTGGCCCTGGCGCAGAGCGGTCAGGATGCTGATCATATTGCCGTTAACGAGATAGGCGTCTCCGCCTTCCTCTGCGGGGATTGGGTTCTGGTTTTCCAGAGCACGGATATCATTGGCGGACATCCAGCCGTTTTGGCGGGCAATGGCGTAGCCTTCCATACGCGATTTGTAGTCGCCACGCATCAGACCGTCGATGTTGAACTGCACATAAAAGCGCCCCTTCTCCTGATCGGTGAAGAGAGCGCGGTTCATGGACTGTTCGATTCTGACGAGCCAGGGTCGGATGGTATGAACGGCGAAGTCGATGCTCATGTGCTCGATATTGGAAAATGTCGCATGCTCCAGATCGCCCACCAGATGGGGAGGCACCCGGAAGATACGACAAATCTCATCCACCTGGAATTTCCGGGTTTCCAGGAACTGCGCCTCGTTGTTGGGGATGGCAATCGGTTCAAAGCGCATGCCTTCTTCCAGAATAGCCACACGGTTGGCGTTGCCTGAGCCGCCGTAGATGCTATTCCAGCTTTCACGCAACGCAGCAGGATTCTTCACCGTATTTGGATGTGTCAGGATACCGGAGGGCCGCGCGCCATTGGAGAAGAACTTGCTTCCGTATTCCTCCGAAGCGATGCCCAGGCCGATGGCGTTTCGCTCCAGCGCAATGGGGCTGTAGCCCATGACACCATCAAAGCCCAGGCCAGGGATGTGAAGAACTTCTTCGGGCGTGAGAACTACGCGCTGGCCAGTACTTGTCGAATAGGTATAGGTCAGCACGCCATTCTTGTCTCGGTCTACATCCATGTGATCCGGGAGCAGCGGGTATAGCCCTGTGACCTGATTCCTGCCGGTACGCAGAATCTGACAGTAACTGTTGCCCCATAGGAGCAGATGGGCCAGCATGACTTCCCGAAGGACAAATGATGTCATCTCACTGTTTGGCTCGTCATGGAGCAGTGGATAAAGCGGATGGTCCATTGCCTTTCGGCTTCCATCATCCGTCATCTCATAGACTCCCAGCGGCAGGCTGGCCACAGTTTCTGAGATCACCCTCACGCAGGCGTATACCGTAGACAGCTGGATGGCGGTTTGCGCATTGACCGGTTTGCCTGAACCGCTCATGCCGAAAAAGAATGTCGGCGCAGCGCTGACACTGTCTTTGGGCTTGTCCCTTGCGCGGAACAGGCCAGTAAAGGGGTTCTTCATTTTGCACCTCCATGATTACAACGCAATGAAGCCTCTGCTGTCATACACGCTTTCCTTTGTATCGTTGCCGCAGCGAATGGCGCGGTCCAGCCCCATGATGGTAGCAATTGCGCCATCGATTTTCTCTGTGGATTTCTCCTTGTCCGCTTTGATGTTTCCGGCTGGGTCGGTGCGGATATAGATGTTGTCCATCATCCACCGCAGAACCGGATGGCCGCCATGGGCGATCTTTTTCTCCAGCACCAGCTTCATCAGTTCCTTCGTGGGTGGAGACATGTCCTTGAAGCCCTGTCCGAAGGGAACCACGGTGAAGCCCATGCCCTCCAGGTTTTGCACCATCTGGACAGCGCCCCAGCGGTCAAAGGCGATCTCACGGATGTTGAACCGTTCGCCCAGGTGTTCAATGAACTGCTCGATATAGCCGTAATGCACTACGTTGCCTTCCGTGGTGAACAGCTTTCCCTGCCGTTCCCACAGGTCGTAAGGAACGTGGTCACGGCGGACACGAAGATCCAGCGTCTCTTCCGGCACCCAGAAATACGGCAGCAGGATATAGCGGTCATCCTCATCAGTCGGTGGGAATACCAGCACGAAAGCCGTGATGTCCGTAGTGGAGGAAAGGTCCAGTCCTCCATAGCAGACGTGGCCTTCCAGGTCATCCTCGTTTACAGGGAAAGCGCAGGCGTCCCACTTTTCCATGGGCATCCATCGCACCGCCTGCTTGACCCACTGATTGAGGCGCAGCTGGCGGAATGAGTTCTCCTCGCCGGGATTCTGCCTGGCGGATTCGCAGGCAGCGACCACCTTGTCCATGCCGATGGTCTCGCCCAGGGAAGGATTGGCCTTCTTCCATACTTTCGGGTCTGTCCAGTCCTCCGTATCGGCAGCACCGTAGATGACGGGATAGAAGGTGGGATCGATTTTCCTGCCTTCCAAAATGTCCATCGCCTTCTGGTGGGTCTCATAGCAGATGCTGTGTGTGTCAGTACCGGCAGTGGTGATCAGGAAGTACAACGGTTGCATGCGGGCGTCACCGGAGCCCTTCGTCATGACGTCAAACAGCTTTCTGTTGGGCTGTGTGTGCAGCTCGTCGAAGACTACGCCGTGGATGTTGAAGCCGTGCTTGGAATACGCCTCCGCCGACAGCACCTGGTAGAAGCTGTTCGTCGGCGCGTAAATGATGCGCTTCTGGGAGGCGAGGATCTTCACGCGCTTGCTGAGCGCCGGGCACATCCGCACCATATCAGCGGCCACCTCGAATACGATGCTGGCCTGCTGGCGGTCGGCTGCGCAGCCGTATACCTCGGCGCGCTCCTCACCGTCACCGCAGCAAAGCAAAAGAGCGATGGCAGCGGCCAGCTCGCTCTTTCCATTCTTCTTTGGGATCTCCACATAGGCGGTATTGAACTGCCGGTATCCGTTGGGCTTCAGGATGCCGAATAGATCCCGTATGATCTGCTCCTGCCAGTCCAGCAGCAGGAAGGGCTTTCCCGCCCATGTGCCCTTGGTGTGACACAGGTTCTCTATGAAAGCCACAGCAAAATCAGCAGCATCTCTGTCGTAATGGCTGTCCTTCGCCTTAAAGGCTGTTGGCTTGTATCGCCTCAGCTTTTTCGTGTTTCTCACCTCCGTCTGGACATAAAAATAAGACCTTACGGTCCTTCAGTACGAGATACAGCCCGCCTGGGCTGCTCCCGGGAATCTTCAGTTTGGTCGCAGTCAGTTGTTGCTGTAGAGCAGGATACAGAGTGCAAGCTGCGAAGGTTCATCTTCCGGCTCGGTGATCCAGCCTTTATCGTAGCTGGCAGTAACCTTTCCGTTCACGCTGATCGTCAACCGGATGATCTTTCCGCCGTTCAGGCCATACTTCTTGCTTTTGCCCTTGTTGCAGGTGATTTCGTACCGGCAGGAAGTGTACCTGTTCTTGTCCTTGGCATCGGGGATCCCGATGACGCCGTTCTGTGCTTTTGCCATGTTCGTGCCTCCTCAAGCCTTCTTCACATCGACCAGCCAGCTGGCTTCCTTGTGGTATTCGCCGGTGGCCTTCTCGAGGACCTCGTGATCCTCTTCGATGTAGTGGAGGCCCTTGCCAACCTTGATCAGCCTGACGCTCTCGAAGCCGGGGATGCTGGTGCGGTAAACGCTGGCCGTGCGGCTCTCGCCGTCGTAGCTCTTGCCATCCCAGCCGTTGAAGGTGAAGGTGACCTTTTCCTTCGTCTTGGTAAAGAAACGTTCGAAATCCTCGCGCAGGATCGCGGTGTTGTAGTCTTCCAGGAAGAAGTGGGTTCTCAGTTCGTAGGCGTTCGTCATGGTGGTGTCCCTCCGTTCGTGTTTTCCCCTTGGGGTAGTGTATATATCACTCTAAACGGAGGAAATAGCAAGTCATTTCTGCAGATATTCCAAGATAAATATATGTGTTTTACGGACCGGAATGTGGGCGGTTCATGACGAGAAACACAGCCTTTCCAGGCTGCGCCCCGGCTCTCGCAGGGGCTTTTCAGTCGAGGGCTCTGGCAAAGCGCTCGCGCTCCTCCGGGGTGTAAAGCTCGGTCCAGGGATGCTCCTCGCCGTGCAGGTCAAAGGTCAGTCCGTAGATGTAAATGATCCGTTCTTTGTCGTCGTACATCGTGCGGTCCACCCGGACGCTGGCAGGGTGGAAACCCCAGCCGGTGTAGAGGTCGTGCAGGGCGTGCTTGTATTCGGAGCCGCCGTCGCTGCGGATCGTCAGGGTCGTACCGTATCCCAGGTCAAACTGCTTTTCGTACCGCTTGATGTAGTTGAACTCGTTTCTTTCTTCGCGCTTCATGGTGGTTGCCTCCGTTCGTGTTTTCCCCCTTGGGGTAGTGTATATATCACTCTAAACGGAGAGAATAGCAAGTCCATTCTGCCCGGTTTTCACACATATAATTGATAACACTTTGTGTCATACCTCATACGACCAACAGAGCCTTTCGGCTCCGTGGCGGCTGGTTTCCAGCGGGTTTCAGTTGACGCTGAAGCGGATGCCCATGACCTCGGTGGGCTCCTCGTCGCCCCAGCGGTTCTCGTGGCGGGTGATCGTGCAAAGGCCAGTCATCGTGCAGCCCTCAGCGGCAAAGGCGTGGAGGTTTTCCATCACCGCCGTCGACTGGTTGGTGTAAACAAAGGTGTCGATCCCGGCGCTGCGGAGGGCTTCGATGAAGTCGTGCACCTCTTTCTCCCAGAGGAAGTCGTCCATCTCCAGCTCGTCCTCCTGGCGGCTGAGGCTGGATGCCCAGGCGCGGTAGGCTTTGCAGGCTCCCTGCGGGAAGGGGAACTTGGCTGCGGCATCCTCTTCGTACCAGGCTTTGAACTCTTCGCTTTCCCAGCCCAGGGTATCGATGATCTGCTGCTTGCGGGCTTTGCGCTCGACGCGGGCCGCCTCGTATTCGTGCCCGATGCGCTTCAGGTCCAGGAAGTAGGTGTTGTTCGCGTTCATCATGGCTCGGTCCTCCTTACTGCTGCATCGCCCAGGCCAGGGCGTGGCCGTTGTCTTCGAAGCGCTCTTCGCTCACCGCGATCAGCCTGATCTCGCCTTCGCAGGAAAGGTCGTCGTCGGTGTGCTCGTAAATCGCGCCGTAGTAGCAGGGCTCCTTGTAGGTGTAGTAGTATCCGGCGACCAGGAAGCGCTTTCCGAAGTTCACGTTGCAGGTCCAGCGGCAGGCCAGGTTCTCAGGGGTGGTGGTCTCCGGCAGGCGGTAGGTGCGGGCAGCTTTTTCAAGGTTTGTCATGGTCTTGTCCCTCCGTATTCGGTGTGTTCTTTGCCCTTCGGCAGTACGTACATTACCGTCTTTCGGGACATAAGTCCACGCCTGTGGGGCCTGTATTTTGATACATTTCTGATAACAAACCCGGACGTTTCTCAGCAGATGATTCCGGGCTTCGCACCAGTCTCCATCCTGATCCAGAGCACATGGCCGTCCGCTGTGCGTGCGAACATTTCTGGCCAGCGGAAACGCTCCGTATACTTCTCCGCCATCTCGTCGCTGATGCTGCAGAAGTCCTCTTTGCCCAGCCTGCAAATGAAGAAGGTCCCCTTGAGAACATCATAGGGATTGCCGTCGTCATCCGTCAGCAGGCGGTTGGGTTCTTTTCCGTTGGCAATACCGTCCTCGTCGCAGACAACGCCGACCGGGTCGTCCCAAGGGTAGATGGCCTCGATGCAGCCGCCAACCAGCGACTGCAGGTTTTCCAGCGTATGCTCCACGGTCACGAGCCTCGGCCGCTTCATCGGTTCCACAAGCAGCACTCTGATTTCTTCAGCCATTGCCGTCCTCCGTTTCCGCTTCGCCCGTCATGATGAAGCGCGCGTATTCCTTCCGATGATCCTCCAGCCAGCACACCAGCTCGTAGTACCCGCGCTCATAAGCAAGACGCTGTACCATGGGAATGTCAAACATGTTCGTGAGGCCTGTATAGCGGATGGCGAGGATCTGATCCTTAACCTTTTCAGTCATTGCCGACCCTCCTGCACCTGTCCTGACCCCAGGCAACGCCAAGGCCGCTGCCCGTGCTCCATGCAACATGGATTGTGGCGATGTCATCCACCGCCACCACCTTCCCGAGGGTGCCGGGCGGCGGCGCCTGCGGGTCGTCCATCTGCACCAGCTCGACGGTGCAGCCGACAGGGTAAGCCCTGCGGAGGGCCTCTACGGTTTCCTTACTCGGCATTCGCATCGTTACTCACCTCCACATTACGATTTGCCGCCCTAAGCGCGTCGCGCTTCTCGTTCTGCTTTGCCTGCCAGCGCAGCCTGTCATCCTCGGTGCGGAAGGCGCAGTGGCCGGAAAGGCGCTGCATCAGGATCCTGCGTTCTTCCTTGAACTCCGGGCCGTTCATGCCCAGGCGCAGGAGCCAGATTCGCATCGCGTATTTTTCGTTGTCGGCGTCGGTTGTCTTCGCCTGAATGCGCTGCTGGGCGATGGCCTGCTTGTTCATCATGGCGCAGAGTGTGGTAAAGGTGCGAAGGACCGCAGGGTCTTCCGTTTCCGGCAGCGTGCTGAAGGTCAGCTTGTCCGGTTCAATGACCAGCCCATTGGCTGCCTTGCCATGCTGGTTTTCGTATGCCTCCACCGTCTCAAAAAGGCGCTCCAGGGTGAGCACGCAGGCGTCGTTCTGCAGGGCTTTGACCAGCCCTTCATCCACTCGGAAGGCGGTGCCCAGCGCTTTGTTGAGCAGCTCCGCGCGGGTGTAAATCAGGTTGATCAGGTTGCGCAGGGTCAGGCCGGTGTGCCTCGCCATCGGCAGGGTGACCGTCAGCTCAACGGTGTCGCGGTCCTCACTGGTGTTCTCGCTCTCCTGTGGCTCCGTGTCCGCCGCTGTGGGCGTTTCCTGGGCTTGCTCTGGCGCTTCGGTCGTCTCACCGATGCCCTCGAAGCCCGCCGCGCCAAGCGCCTCCAGCACCGCCTCGACCTCTTCGCTATCGGAGCGGTCGCTGAACTCCAGCGTGCCGTCCCTCGTGACGGTGAAGTAGTCGATCTCGTAGGCGTAGGTGGGTGTGCGCATGTACTTAGCCTGCACGCCGGTCGTCTCCGCGATGACCTTGACCATCGCCTTGCGCTGCTCTCCTGTTACGTTGTAGTGAATTCTCATGGTCGAATCCTCCTGTGCTTTTTCCCCGGTTTCCCTTGGGGTAGTGTATACATCACTCTAAACCGGAAAAATAGCAAGCGGATATCGAGACATTTATCAGAAAAGTCTCATATTGCCTTCAGACAAAGCGCAGATCCAGAAACTGAGACATGGCTATCCGCATATGCGCTCCTTTGCGATCTGGAAATACGCTGTATCGATCTCCATGCCAATGAACCGTCTGCCGGTCTCCTTGCAGGCAAGGCCCGTGGTCCCGGAACCCATAAATGGGTCGAGCACAATGTCGCCTGGATTGCTCCAGCTGAGGACATGATCCCTGGCCAGCGTGTAAGGGAACACGGCGGGATGGCCAGTGTCCACACTATTTCTCGGAATCAGCCACCAGTTGTTCCGGCGGCTGGTCTCCGGCGTGACGCGCACATGTCCATTCTCCTCGTTTACGGTTCCATCCGCGCGCCTTCGACCTTTGCCCACCCGGGTGTGTCCTGCGGTCAGGTTCATGTGGTCCCGGATCAGGTTGACAGCCTTGGGTCTGCCTTTGGAGAGCACAAACATATACTCGAAATTCTGCCGGTAACAGAGGTTGCTGCCCACAGAACCGCCGCCATCCTTGATCCAGATCATAGTGTCGTGGAGGTTAAAGCCGATGTCATGAAAGTACAGCGCCTGCCGGAAGGATGATCCTGTTTCGCTGCCTTTGACTGTGGCGTCCGCGACAATCCATACGATGCAGCCGCCTGACCGCATTACCCGATACAGTTCATCCGCAATCCCCATGAACTTTTCATGCGACCACTGAGCAATGTTGCCGTTGTAGGTGCGCATGTTGTCATACGGCGGAGACGTGACGGTCAGGTCGATGCAGTCATCCGGCAGGCCATGGAGCAGCGTCAGGCAATCCCCGTGCATCAGCTGAATGGGATCAGGCATCCGTTTCAACTTCTTTCACCAGGTCAGTATAGGCCAGCGTCTTGCCATCCCGCTCTACGTATACCTGATCAGCGTTTCCAAAATCCTCCACGTAGCGCCGAAGGATAACGGAGGCGTATTTCGGATCCAGCTCGGACATGAAACAGATTCGGTTTGTCTGCTCACAGGCCATCATGGTAGAGCCGCTGCCGCCGAAGGTGTCCAGCACGATGCTGTTTTCCTGGCTGCTGTTCCCGATGGGATAGGCCAACAGGTCCAGCGGCTTGCTCGTCGGGTGATTTTCATTCCGCTTGGGCTTGGCGAAATTCCAGATGGTGGTCTGCTTGCGGTCGGAGTACCAGGGATGCTTTCCGTTCTGCAGGAAGCCGTATAGCACGGGCTCATGCTGCCACTGGTAATCCGAACGGCCCAGCACCAGGCTGTCCTTCACCCAGATGCAGCAGCCTGCGAGATGGAACCCGGCGTCTACGAATGCGCGGCGGAAATTCAACCCTTCGGTGTCGGCGTGAAACACATACGCCGCGCCGCCCTTCTCCAGGGCATCCGCCATATTCTTCAGCGCCAGTAGTAGGAAACCGTAGAATTCTTCATCCTTGATGCTGTCATTCTGGATAGTCAGGCCCGAGGCGCTTTTGAAGGAAACGCCATACGGCGGGTCCGTCACGATGAGGTTGGCACGCTTGCCGCCCATGAGGCGCTGCACATCTTCTGTTTTGGTAGCGTCACCGCAGAGCAGCCGGTGCCTGCCGACCGTCCAGAGATCGCCGGGCTCCACAAAGGTAGTTTTTTCCAGCGCGGCTGTCAGATCGAAGTCATCATCCTGCGTTTCCTTCTCATCACCGCCCATATACGATGCCAGCTCTTTTTCATCAAAGCCGGTGAGCGACAAGTCGTATGCCATCTCCTGCAGGGATTCCAGTTCCACCTTCAGCAGCTCTTCATCCCAACCAGCGTCCATGGCCATGCGATTATCGGCAAGGATGTAGGCTTTCTTCTGCGCCTCGGTCAGATGATCCACATACACGCATGGCACCTCGGTGAAGCCTTCCTCCCGGGCAGCAGCGATGCGCCCATGTCCAGCGATGACGTTGTAATCGCGGTCGATGAGGACAGGGTTGACGAAGCCGAATTCCCGTAAAGAAGCCCGGAGCTTTTTGATCTGCTCCGGGCTGTGGGTGCGGGCGTTATTGATGTAAGGGATCAGACGCTCAATTGGCACCTGGGTCATTTCGTTCGTTGCGATTTTGCTCATAGTCATCACCTCAGAACAGGCCCCATTCGGCAAACTTCTCAAAACCGCCGATGGCCGCGATAAACTGCGCAGCTTCCGCCACAATCTCCTCATAAGGCAGGCCATCCACGGTGTCATCGCCGATGGCGCAGCAGAGCATAAAAGGATCACCAGTCTTCTGGGCTTTCAGGAAGGCGTGAATATTGACGGACACGTCCGCCTTTGACAGGTCCTTGCCATGCAGGCCTCCGCCCGTCACGCTGTCAGCCATGTCGCTGCCCAGCTTGCGGTTGGTGGCTCCACTGTCTACCTCTGTGCCGCCCGTCCAGTCGCCCAGGGGATTGATTTCGGCATTGGGATACTCGGCAGCAAGGTCAGCCGTGGTTGCATTGCTCTGGCAGATGATCAGCCGGTCACTGTCCAGAATGTACTTTCCATCCGAGGGATATTTCTCAAATATGTGTCTCGCGATGGCGGACAGCGTTTTCTGTTCCTCCGTCAACGGCATGCCCTTGAAGATTCCGTTGTCGCCGCAGCGCAGGCCCTCCGCCTGGTTGGCGGCCAGATGCGCATCCTGATCCACCTCGCAGTAGTCCATGACCACACCTTCACCGGCGATGCGGGTGACGGTGTCCTGCACGAATGTGGCGGGGATATGTACCGAGGTCTCCGCAATGATATGACAGACCCGGTGGCCGATCAGCACCTCCACCGCGATGCGGGGATTGGACTGTACGGAATAGGCGTAGTCCACCAACGCGCCTGCGATGCGATCCGCGATTTTATCCGGGTGTGCCGGATTCACTTTTTCGATCATCTGTGTTTGCTCCTCGCTCTCAATAGTTTCTCCATGGCGTCGTCCTGGGGACTGCCTTCATACGCTGTGGTGCTGTTCTGCTTCACAACGTCAAATATCTCATACCAGAGCAGGTTGGCCTGCTTCTGAAAGGAAAGCGCCATCTGCACAAACGGGCTGGCGATGGGCGCGTTGGTCGTGGGATGCTTTCCGAGCAGGCCGAACTTGCTGACGGCCTCGGAACATTGGATGTACCGGGCGAAGGCCTCGCTGTAGCTTTCCACCAGACGGTGATTGACCAGCCGATCGCAGCCGCGCTCTTTCAGCCAGCGCATGGTTTCGGTGTAGATGATATCCGCGCCCAGAGGCTCACCGTCCCTCTGTTGGGCGGAAAGGTAGCTGTCAGGCTGCGGAATATCTGCGCCAGGAAGATCTGCGATGGCACCGTAATCGTTCACGCCTTCCAGCTCAGTTCCGGTGAAATCCATGACCTGAGCGGCCGTTCCTTTTTGAATCTTGTCAATGAGATCATCAGGCTTGTGTCCGGCACGGACGCGCCTTCCGCCTCTGTTGGTACCATCTCTTGCCACTTCATCACCATCCTTGGGTCAATACCCCGTTTGAATTGAAAATTTTCTGCGCGAGAGGGGCGCGCGGTCTCCTGAGAATAGATTTTTAGAGATTTTGACCGTCCCTGGGGTCTCTGTCAGTAGCGGTAGGTGGGCCTGCTGTCCTCACGTCCGGTTTTCCGGTCGTGGCAGGCTTTGCACAGTGGCTGCCAGTTGCTCTCGTCCCAGAACAGTTTCGGGTCACCCCGGTGGGGCACGATGTGATCGACCACCGTTGCTGCAACGTACCGTCCATTTCGCTGGCATTCAACGCACAGCGGATGCCGGTGAAGAAAAGCCTTTGATGCTTTCTGCCATCTGCGGCCATACCCTCGGGCTGCTGCCGACCTGGTTTCTTCCGGATGCAGTGTGCTGTGAACATCACAGTACTTTCTACCTCTTGGTACCAACCTGGGACAGCCAGGATGGGCACATGGGTGGTCTGGCATTCGTGGCATGCGCAGCGCCTCCTTCAGCTTGAAGCAGACCATGTACCAGCACGCTTCCAGCGCGCCGATCTTCCTGTACGGCACAAGCCCCGCCTCCATTGAAAAAGGCCAGAGCCGGGTGACCGGTCCTGACCTTCGATTTTTGCAGCTTAATACTATCATAGGAGGCTACTCTCAATCTCTCTCTTTTCCTCTCATGTGACAGAGTGCGGGAGTATTTCCTCCACAGCTGCCAGCGCCGTATCATGCATCCGGTAAATGTGCTGAATGCTGTAGTGCATGTCCACGGCGATCTTCTCCCAGGAAAGAAAGCACAGATACCGCTTTTCCAACAGCGCCTGAAGTTCCACGTCTTCCACCGCTTTGACGGTCCCCATGATTTCTTTCTTCAGTTCTACCAACCGGTCGATGTCCGTCTGCAAGCTCTCCTGAAGCTCCAGGATTTTCATGACGCAGTCTTCTACGCGGGACCGGCCTTTGTTGGGATTGCGAGGCATGTCCGACAGTGCCGCCGTACAGCTTGTCGCCAGTTCGTTGAGGGATTCGATCTGTTGGATTTTTGACTTGATCCGCATGTCCAGGAAACGAGCCTGGCCGAGGTATGCTTTAGCTGTCATACGATTTCTTCTCCTTCCGCAGTTGCGAGATGAGGAGCTCAGCATCCAGACTCGTCAGCACACCATACCATTCGGAACGGAAGAACTTCTCCAGTTCAGCCAGGTCATCGGGATCGTCCGTCATGCGGTAGTCTTTGACAGCCTGTTCGATGATGGCGTTTGCAAGTGCCTGATATGGGTCCATCGCTGTACCTCCGATCAGTGTTCCACTCGGATTGGCACAGGTTGGCTTTGGTTTTCATTGATTGTCATCTGATGTTCAGATCCGCTTTGACCGCCTCGATCAGGGCAGCCTGCGTTTTGTCCTTCGCCTGCAAGGCTTTCAGGATGCGCTCGTCGATAGTGCCCTTCGTCACGATATGTTGGATCACCACCGTTCGGGCGCTCTGGCCCTGACGCCACAGGCGGGCGTTGGTCTGCTGGTATAGTTCCAGGGACCAGGTCAGTCCGAACCATACCAGGGTAGAGCCACCGGCCTGCAGGTTGAGTCCATGACCGGCGGAGGCGGGATGGATGACGGCCACAGGGATTTCGCCTTTATTCCAATCCACGATGTCCTTGCTGGACTTCAGCTCCCGGACGGTAAACCGGTTCCTGATCCGCTGGAGGTCATGTCGGAACCAATAGGCTACCAGCACGGGCTTGCCGTTGGCGCTTTCGATGATGTCCTCCAACGCATCCAGTTTCCGTTCGTGGAACTCGATCACATCGCCGGTGTCGGCATAGATCGCGCCGTTGGCCAGCTGGGCCAGTTTCTGGGTCAGGGCGGCAGCGTTGGCGGCAGTAACTTCGCCATCCGGCAGCTGCAGGATGAGTTCCTGCTTCAGGTCCGCATACCGCTCAGCCTCATCCTCGGACAGCCGCACTTCGTACTGCGTCGATACCAGCTCCGGCATCTTCAGGTGGTCGGTGGACTTCATGGAAATCGTGATATCCGAGATTTTCCGATAAATCGCCTCCTCAGCGTAAGGCAGCGGCTTGTAGGAGTAGACGATGTCGCCGTTCCGCTTGTCCGGGGTGAAGTACTCATAACGGTACTGCGTGATGAACCGCCCGAGGCGCTCTCCCAGGTCCAGCAGCCGGAATTCTGCCCACAGGTCCATGAGACCGTTTGAACTGGGCGTGCCGGTGAGCCCGATGACCCGTTTGACGGTGGGCCGGACACGCATCAGGACCTTGAACCGCTTGGACTGATGATTTTTGAAGGATGACAGCTCGTCAATCACCACGGTATCGTAATCGAAGGGAAAGCCGCTCTCCTCAATCAGCCAGGCGAGGTTTTCCCGGTTGATGATCGTAATGTCGGCGCTCTGCATCAGGGCGGTACGGCGCTCCCTGGCGCTGCCGACCGCTACGGTATAGGTCAGATGCTGCAGATGCGCCCATTTCCCGATCTCGGCAGGCCATGTGTCTCGGGCAACGCGGAGAGGTGCGATGACCAGTACGCGGTGAGCCACAAAGCTGTCAAACAGCAGGTCCGCGATGGCAGTCAGGGAGATGACCGTTTTGCCCAGACCCATATCGAGTAGGACTGCAGCCACGGGATGGGTCTCAATGTAGTTGATGGTATACGCCTGATAGTCATGGGGTACAAAGTTCATCCAGGATACCTCCGATCTGGCTTGCGTCATCCAGGACATATACGGCAAATCCCAGATCCCGCAGAAGCCGGTGCCTTGCTGCCTGCAGCGGTCGCGGCTTTTTGCCAGGAGCCTTGACTTCCACAAAGGCCATATGCCCGCCCGGCATCAGGACGATACGGTCCGGCATGCCGTCGAAGCCGGGGCTCGTGAACTTCGGTGCCAGACCGCCGCGCTGCCTGACCGTCTCAGTAAGTTTTGCCTCTATTTTCTTCTCTCGCATGGTTGCTCTCCATCAGGATTGAAGTCGTGGTGATGGTCGATTGAGGTTATATCCGCAACTTTTCTTATAAGCTGTTTTTTGGGCCTCTAAGGATAGTTATAGAAATAACTGTCATCGACCATCACCCTTCCGGTTCAGCTCTTCAAAAAGTCAGACTTCAAGCGGATTCCACGGACAATGACACCAGTCTTGGTGCGCTTCTTCTCAAAACCGGCAAGCTCAATGGCCGTATAGAAATCCGTCGTGCTGCGGATATACTCACCGACCTGGGCGCAGTAGGCGCGATATTCGTTGTAGAACTCGCCGGACTTGGCGGTATAGGTCGGATCAATCTCACAGCATTCCTCCAGGAACTGCGCAAGCCAGTCGTTGTTTTCCTTATACCGCCTGATCGCCTCCACCACGACCTTGGGCTGCGATATCCTGTAATCCTTGGCGATCACCCTGCGGGCACCTTCGATAATCCACGACAGGATCGCCCCGCCGCATTTCTTATACAGGTAGTCCGCGTAATTCTTGATGTCGCTGTTGCCCTCGATGACCGCATTGAAGGGAATCACGATAAGCCGCCTCCACGTACCGGCATCCAGAGCGCCGACCTTCGGCAGGTGGTTGGTATAGAGCACCAGCGTGTGCGTCGGCACATACGAGAACGGGTCCTTATACTTCTTTTCCGCGTAGATCTCGTCCGTGGAGCAGAGCTGTTTGACGTTGGAGGTGGAAAGGCGCATGCCTTCCTCCAGCTCGGCGGCGATCAGCAGGCGCTTGCCCTTGGCCTCCGCCAGTTCCGGCTTGACGTTCCGCTTGCAGCCGACGGTCAGCGTGTCGGCGGACATATTGCCGGAATAGCTGCCCATTACGCGGGAGACAGCGTTCCAGAAGGTGGACTTGCCGTTCCGGCCTTCGCCGTAGGCGATGATCAGGGCCTCGATGCAGACCTTGCCGATTGCGGCCAGGCCCGCGATCTCCTGGACATAGTCCATGAGTTCATGATCGCCGACGAAGAACGTCTCAAGCGCGGCCTGCCAGATATCCATATTCACGGTATCCGGGTCAACAGCGGTCTGCTTGGTGATGAAGTCCTTTGGGTCGTGTCCGTGATGCGCCTCGAGGCCTTTGCTCAGGTCATATGTGGCAGAGGGCGTGTTCAGCAGGAATTCATCCGCGTCCAACTCGCGCTGGTCGATCTCCAGCATAGGCCTTGCTTCCTTCAGGGCGGAGGTGATGTATTTGGAGTCCCGTCGCTTGATGGCATAGTTGCGGTATGTGACGGCAACCTCATACTTTCGGAAGGACCGCATCTGCGCCGGATTCATCGCGGCAGTGGCCTTCTTGCTGCCCATAGACGCCAGCAGTTCCCACGCGCCGTTCTTCGTCATCTCCTCGGTCACCTTTTTGATCTCGGTTTCCGCTTCTTCCAGCTGGCGGGCCGTGAGCTCCTGTGCCACCGCCTGGGACTTGGGCTTCGATTCCTCCCAGAAGCTGCCGTTGTAGACCAGGTAATCCGTTGACGGGGAATAACGGAGCCTGCCGCAGTATTCCCGCGTGAGCACAATCGCCTGCCCGACATCGGAGTAGTCCTGGGGCTGCAGCGCCAGCTCCTGGTTGTATTTTTCGGGTGGAATATAATCCTCCTGCCCGGCGATCTTCCCATAGAAGCGGAGCGCACTGCGCCAGATGGTATCCAGCTCATGGGTGTCCAGGGGCGGGTCACAGTTCTGGGCGTATTCGAGGAAATGCGCATGCGCTTCTTCCGTGTTGCCATAACGCTTAAGGATTCTTCCGGCATAGTGCGACATCGTCGCATTCCTGCTGCCTTCCGGGATGACCGTACCGCCATAGCTGCCATCCGGCATATCAGCGTCGAAGTCTACATCGTTCAGGAAGGTCGTCAGGTTCATCGGTCCGGCAAACACCTCGACCTGGGGCTTTGCCGTCCCGTAGAAGAAACGGGCGGCGTCCAGAGCCTTCGTGTCGAAATACGGGAAGATGGCGTTGATCAGCTTCTTCAGGTTGCTGTACTCGTCCGGATCGGTTATCGTGTCGATCGGAAAGAATACATGGAACTTGGGCCTCGGCGCTTTGCCATTCTTGCTCTTCAGGTGGTGGCGGGAGTAGAGGACGGCAAAGGCCACATTCGGAAACACCTGCGCGACATCGGACGGATAAATCCAGTCTTCTGGATTCTCCGTATGGTCGTTGTCACAGTCTACCGGCAAGCAGTCGCTGCCGATGAAATTCTCGTTGCTGCGATAGTGATTCTGATACTCCGCGCAGACGTAATCACGCTGGACGGCGACACCAAGCGATGCCGCGTCCGTGATCTCGTCCGCATGGGGATACGAGCAGTTGCTGGGGTCCCCGATGCAATCCGCATGGTAAATATGAAACATCATCTCTTCCTCCAAACCGGGAATACCCGAGAAGTGGCACTGTGTTCAAACCGCGCCTGCCTGGCCATGCGGTACGCTTTCTCCGTAGCAGTCCCGTCCATATAGCACAGGTAACTGCTGTCGTCTCCGAAGAGCTCGAAGCGGCCATGCTTGTTGATGCCGGGATACGCGGCAAAGTGATCGCCGTCGATAGTCTCGAAATTGAATTCATAGGGCCAGCAATCGTTACCGGAGGAATAGGCCCTGTCGCCGATCTCCCGGATGACATCATTGATATCATTGCCTGCGGGAATCGCGCCGACAACCAGCGTGGCGGTTTCGGACTTGTGAACGTACTCCGTGTCCGGGAAGCCCATGTTCACGAAGCTGTTGATTTTCTGGGCGTCCCTGTCGGTCATCTTGCCCTTGACCTCCACGAAGAGGTCGCCGCCATCGCGGCCATCCACGCCATGCAGCAGGAAGTCCGGCAGATACAGCAGACCGTTGTCCAGCTTATAGCCTTCCGGCTCGTACTCGTAATCTACACCGCAGGCGTCAAAGAAGACGGCCCATCTCGCTTCCAGGCGGGAACGGAACAGATAGCCGTTGTATTCAGTCTGGATGGGTTTCAGTTTGCGCATTATTGATCTCCTCCAATTCCTCTGTGAAGTAGCGCAGCCGGTAGTTCTTCCAGCGTGCGCGCTTGATCTCGGCGGCCATGCCGGGTGAAACGGTCTTGCCGAACACCCAGACCTCTGAGCACTTGCTCATGACGGCGTTGCCGAAGAAAAGGCCGAGCTCCCGTTCGGTGGGTTTGCTGTCATCCATGAACTGTGGAAACAGCAGGTGCGGCGCAATGGGGATATAGCCTCTCTCCATAGCAAACCGGGAGTACTTCCGGGCTGCGGCCACATTACGTTCCACGTCTCCCGCATAGGGAGAGCAAATGTAGACGATAGGCCGAAAAGCACGAAGCGCTCGGTGCTCATCGTGCGCAATCTCCAGAAATGCCTGGTATGGTGTGGGATCAAGGTATCCTTCGCTGTTGCGGATATCGACACTCATGAAAAGACCTCCTTTCCGGGCGGGCTGTCACCACCCATTCACTATCCACTGGAGGTGGCAGCCCGCTTTTGACGAAGGAGGCTCAATCTTTTTTATAGAATTCTGTTTCGTAACCATCCGCCCGGAGCAGCAAACCGTCTGCCCAGGGCGGCGTGCGGCCCATCTGCTCACATACCGCGTCCAGCGACATGCGCGGATCAGCTTCGATGACCAGTTCGTCGTGGATATGCATGACGATGCTGCAGCACCGGAGCGTCTTCATGGCATGGCACAGGATATCGCGGGAGGTGGCCTGCACGATGTTTTCCACGAGCTTGGGACCGTAGGTGTCGAGGCGTTCCCATTTCTTCGTGCCGCCGGTGCCCTCAAAGGTAATGCACTCGCCGCCGAACTTGTTTGTGCCGATCTTCGGCTTCACATATGCCAGGCTCCGTCCGGAGGGCAACGTGATGAAGAGCATTCCGCTGCGGTAGGAAAAGAGAATGCCGTGGGTCTTGACGGTGCTGTGATACTTGACGGCTTCCATGGCCGCATGGTCCACGTCCCACCAGAGCATCACGATATGCGGATTGGATTGCCGCCAGGCTTCAACCAGCGGAGGTAGCTCATCTTCGGTCAACCCCATTTCGATAGCACCCATTGCTTTCAGGGCACCGACCGAGCCGCCATAACCAAGGGCTAATTCTGCGATCTTGCCTTTCTGTCGCAAATGACCATTGATTCCGTGCTTCTCCACGGGGACCTTGAACATCTGCGAGGCGGAGGCGCAATAGATATCGCCGCCCTTGGCGAACACTTCCTGCCGCCAGGCCTCACCGGCCATCCAGGCGATGACACGGGCCTCAATCGCGGAAAAGTCGGACACGATGAACTTATTGCCGTCTTTCGGAATGAAAGCCGTGCGGATCAGCTGCGAGAGCGTATCCGGCACATCCTCATACAGCATTTCGACGCTGTCATAATCACCGGTGCGAACGAGAGCACGTGCCTCTGCCAGGTCCGGGAGATGATTCTGAGGCAGGTTTTGCATCTGGATCAGGCGGCCAGCCCATCGCCCGGTACGG
>ULWH01026273.1_pt1 | contig 20084 bp, 11 predicted proteins | sample 1960201 | NCBI WGS metagenome assembly ULWH01 (sample SAMEA4835808, study PRJEB28245) | human gut metagenome | biome: gut microbiome; material: fecal sample | place: Denmark | collected 2008
CCGGTGCGTTGTATCGCCAGTTCTCTATAACGATTGTTGTTTCCGTATTGCTTTCAACAGTAGTCGCTTTGACCTTGAGTCCTGCTATGTGTGCCTTGATCTTACGTCCGACCACCGGAAAGAAGAATTTCGTGTTCCGTAAAATCAATATCTGGCTGCATAAGGGAAATAATAAATATATCCATTTGTTGTCAAAGGCTATTGGAAATCCTAAGCGGATACTGGCGGGCTTCGGTATGGTGCTGGTTTTCATCTTTGTACTGAACCGTTTTATTCCGACCAGTTTTATCCCTGAAGAAGACCAGGGCTTTTTTACCGTGGAGTTAGTCATGCCCGAAGGAGCAACCCTTGAACGTACACGTAAGGTGACCGACCGTGCCATCGAGTTTTTGGAGAAACAACCGGCTGTAGCCTATGTGCAAAACGTAACCGGTAGCAGTACCCGTGTAGGAACATCACAAAGCCGTTCTACCCTTACCGTTATTCTGAAACCTTGGGAAGAACGTAAATCTTCCGGTATGGGAGTTGAAGATGTAATGGAAGTTGCCCGTAAGGAGTTTGAGTATTATCCTGAGATATTGGCTTATCTGAACCGTCCGCCTGTGATTCCCGGTCTGGGAGAAAGCGGTGGTTTGGAAATGCAGTTGGAAGCCCGTGGGGAAGCCAGCTGGGAAAATCTGGTAAGTGCAACCGATACTTTCATGTTGTATGCATCGAAAGCACCGGAACTGACCGGTGTATCTTCTGCCTTGCAACCGCAGATCCCTCAGTTATATTTTGATGTGGATCGCGACCGCGCTAAATTCCTGGGTATTCCGCTGACCGATATCTTTTCGACGATGAAAGCTTATCTGGGATCCGTCTATGTGAACGACTTCAATATGTTCAACCGTATATATAAGGTATATATCCAGGCGGAAGCACCTTACCGTGCCACTCCTGAAAGCTTGGGCTTATTCTTTGTAAGAGCACAGAATGGTTCGATGGTTCCCTTGACCGCGTTAGGTACGACAAGTTATACAACCGGGCCCGGTACGATCAAGAAGTTCAATATGTTCTCTACGGCTGCGATCAGTGCCGTGGCTGCTCCCGGATACAGTTCCGGAGAAGCGATGGCTGCTATGCAACAGATCGCCCGCGAACATCTGCCGGATAATATCGGTGTGGAATGGAGCGGATTGTCTTATCAGGAAAAGAAAGCCGGAGGGCAGACCGGTATGGTGCTTGCACTTGTTTTCCTGTTCGTCTTCCTATTCCTGGCAGCACAGTATGAAAGCAGGATTGTACCGATTGCCGTATTGCTGTCGTTACCGGTTGCTGCCCTGGGAGCTTATCTGGGGATTTGGGCTACCGGATTACATAACGATATCTATTTCCAGATCGGGCTTGTCACCCTGATAGGCTTGGCGGCAAAGAATGCGATTTTGATCGTGGAGTTTGCCAAGGTACAGGTGGATGCGGGTGTCGACGTCATAAAAGCGGCCATTCATGCAGCCCAGATGCGTTTCCGTCCCATTTTGATGACTTCCCTGGCTTTTGTACTGGGTATGCTTCCAATGGTGTTGGCCAGCGGGCCGGGTTCGGCTTCCCGTCATAGTCTCGGAACCGGAGTCTTCTTTGGTATGCTGGTGGTTATTACCGTGGGGATTGTGCTGGTACCGTTCTTCTTTGTCTTTATCTATAAAGTAAAGAAGGTATTGAAACTGGAACGCGTTAGCCGGATCATTCCGAAGGAGAAAATTCTCCGGAAAAGAAAGCTGTTCCTTTTTATTGCGGTTGTGACGGTTGCATTGGTATCTCTCTCTTCCTGTAAGCTGGGAGAGAAGTATGCCCGTCCGGAACTGGATCTTCCGGCTCAGTTTGAGGGAGAATCGGATACTCTTTCCGTTGAGAACATTCCCTGGGAAAGTCTGTATGCCGATACCACTTTGCAACGGCTGATAACAACGGCTCTGGAAAATAATAAAGATATGAAGATCGCAGCAGCCAAGATCAAAGAGATGATAGCCGCCAAACGCATCACTTTTGCCGAACAATTCCCTGAAATCGGAGCACGTATATACGGACAGAAGGAGCGTTTGAATTATGGCGGTGATAATCCGAAGCCCGATCCTGAATATGGAGCAAAGCTGACCCTCTCGTGGGAACTCGACCTATGGGGAAACCTGCGTTGGGCAAATGAAGCCGGCATCGCTGCTTACCTGCAATCGGTAGAGGCCCAGCGTGGCCTTCAACTGACTTTAGTCGCAGAAGTAGCTGCTGCTTATTATGAATTATGCGCCCTCGACCGGCAGTTGAATATCGTCCGTCAGACGTTGGAAGCCCGTCGTGAAGGTGTCCGTCTGGCTAAACTTCGCTTTGAAGGCGGGTTGACTTCCGAGACTTCTTACAACCAGGCATTAGTGGAATTGGCCCGTACGGAAACACTTGTCCCGTCATTGGAACGTCAGGTCAGGATAAAAGAAAACGATATTTCCCTCTTGTTGGGTGAATATCCCGGCTATATTCCCCGTGGATTATCTCTTGGACAACAGCGCTTGCCCGATGCCTTACCGGTAGGATTGCCGTCCGCTTTGCTGGAACGCCGTCCCGATATGCGGCAGGCTGAATTAAAGTTGCGTGAAGCTAATGCCAAGGTGGGAGTAGCCTATACCGACCTGTTCCCCAAGATCAGTCTGACCGGCAACTTCGGGCTGGAAAGTGAAGAACTGGGCGACCTGCTGAAAAGCCCGGCCTGGTTCCTGGCAGGCGACCTGCTTCAACCGCTTTTTGCTATGGGTAAGAATAAAGCGAAACTGAAAGCATCCAAAGCCCGTTACGAACAGGAAGTGTACAGCTACCAGAAAAGTGTGATCGGTGCCTTTAAAGAGGTGAATGATGCGATCATAACTATCCGCAAAGCGAAAGAGATCCGTTTTGCACAGGAAAGGCTGGAAGCCGCTTCCGGCAAGTATCTGAAACTGGCGGAACTGCAATACATCAACGGAGTAACTAATTATATCGATGTATTGGATGCCCAGCGTGGATATCTGGATGCTCAGATCAGTTTGAACAATGCTGTACTAAATGAATTACTGGCAGTTGTTTATCTCTATAAAGCTCTGGGAGGAGGATATGAAAGTAATTGATTAGTCCTTATGTACCTTATCCCCGTGCTCGACAGGGAGCCGCAAAAAAAGCAGGCCGTATCTTATAGTAAAATATTGGATACGGCCTGTATCTTTATGATCCCGTATCAGGGTTGGGGATCTTCCTCGATATTACCCTGTGTCATATCACCTTTTCCCCAATCGGAAACGGTAACATCACCCAGGGCTACACCTTCACCGGACAGACGGAGCTTCAGCGTGGTGTTCTTACCTTGCTGCAGGTTTATGGCATCTGTCGGCTGATAAGTAAAGGTTTTATCCTTAACAGAGATAACGATAGTAATACCGCCTGTTTTCTTGATTGCCTGTTCCGGTAGAACTGCACTATAAACCGTACCGTTTTGCAGTGGCTTGATTTCAGCTTTATCAGAACCGTCAGCAGTTGTTGTTGCCGGGGTTACTTCGGAACTAGAGTAAGCTACCGTATAATCAGGTACAGCACCTTTGATCGTAACCGAGTTGATAGTGGCACCATCTATCGCTTTGGCGTTGACCTCGATAGTCAGCTTAGCCAGTACGTGCTTCATGTCGATGTCAAGAGCGGTGTATTTTGTCGCATCGCCGGCTTTTGCTATCTCTTTATAGGCAACCAGCAAGTCGGATTTTTTATAACCGGCAGTTGAGCTTTGATCGGTTTCCACTTTTGTAGCAGTTGTCGGAGCTATAACGGGAGCGGTTGCGTAGAACGGGAGATTACCTGAGGCTGCTTCATGTAATGTACTCCACTTCATTTTAGTTGTCCCCAAATCCCAGATCGTACCATCGTAACGGAAATCGGCAGATTGGTTGTTGGTATTATTTCCGGCCGTGTTGTAATACAGATACAATTTGTCGCCGTTTTCCCCGTAGGCACTGCCGGCTCTGGTGATTACTTCACCGCTTACGCTGGGGGCAATGGTTACATACTGGCTACTGATTGCAGGCACCGGATCGTCTTCGTTACTGCATGAGGTGAATAAGAGGGCGCTTAACGCCAATGCGGCTGTGCCGCTTACTAAACTTCTTGTTTTCATACTGTTTAATATTATTGTACTAGTGAATAATTTGTTTTGTATATCTATGGCCAGAGTTATTTGTCGAGAGATATATTACCGTCTGCCGAAACTTCATTCCAATTTGTCACTTTCACATCCCCGAGTTCGAGCACTGTCCCGTTAACGGTAAGTGTCAGGGTGGTGTTTGTGCCGTTGGCAAGTGTGGTTGCACTAGTTGGGGCATACGTATATACAAGGTTTTCCGTGCTACCCGAACTACCAATCGTGATCGTTGTTTTTACCTTTGCCGCTGCGCTACTGATATCCTGTGCCGGAAGGATCACGGAATAAACATAGACCTTTCCGCTGTTTTCTGTACTTTCAGTGTGTGGGGTAAAGGTTGCATTTCTCGTTGAGCCGGTTGTTATCTTTGCCGGTGAATCTCCGGACAGTGTTCCTGTTCCTGTGTAAGTTACCGTATAATCCTTTATGGCGTTCTCCATAGAAACGCTCGTTTTGGAAATGGTGGTAGAAACTGCTCCCGTATTCACCTTTACCGTCAATTTGGCAAGCATATGCTTGAATATAAGGGGCACTTTTGCCTGCCTGGTGGTCACCTCGCTGTAAGCCATCAACAGGTCGGCATTGGCGAAGTTAGTGGCGTCACTCTGATCTACTGCGACTCCTGTTAAAGTAGACACGTCTTTAGGAGAGACGGCGAAGAACGGATATTTGCCGGATACTGCTACGAGATCGTCCCAGAAGATACGATCCCCGGCATTTAAAAGCTCGTTGGCAGCATTCCACTTACCACCATTATACGTGTAAATTCCTTTTTCGCCGGTAGTGGTATTGCCACCGTTTTTGTAATACATGTAAATCTTCGTATCTGATGCCGGCTTGTAATCCAGCTCCGCTTTGGTCGTCACCTCTCCGGTGATCGTGGCGGAGATACCTACCGGTTGCTTTTCCGGGGGGAAAACTTCGGTTTCCTCCCCAACACAGGCTGTCAATGCTGCCAGGCAGCAGCTAAGAGACAGGGCTACGTTTGTAAGTTGTTTTGTTTTCATGAGGATATTGTTTTAATTGTTTGTATTCTATTTACTTATTTGTTTGTGAATGATCGCTTATCAGCCTTCCCCGTCAGGTTCGAGTGTAATATCGTAGATGATATCTTCCCAGTCGCTTTGCGTTACCTGTATGCGAAGAATATTCGGATCGGGCGGAGTCGGATCGGGGCCTGGGCTGGGGTCCGGGTCGGGACTTGGGTTCGGATTGGGGTCGGGACTCGGATCGGGATTCGGTGAAGGATCGGGATCTGGGCTCGGGTCGGGGTCAGGGGTTGGATCGGGTTCCGGGTCTATACCGGGATCGGGGTTCTTCGGCACATCTATCTGTATTTCGATGGAGACACCCGTTTGCAGTAAGCCTTCCGGCAGGTATTCGTTCAAGGAGATATTTAGCGGGGCGCGGTCGGGAATCTCTATCGTCAGTGTCAGGGAAGGTGTATTTCCTTCGATACCGGGTAGGGTATAGAGGTAACCGCCCAGCCCGTCGTTCTGCATGGCAAAAGGTTGCGGCAGCGTGTCGCCATACTCGATGAATCTCTCGTCGGGCAGGCTCCATACGGCTTGCGCCGGGTTACCGTGTAAGGTGATAGAGGGGGCGACTGCTTTTGCTTTTGTTTCGGTAGCGGTGGCAGTGCCGGTACTGTCTATCATGTTCAGATTGACGTATAGCCTTGTTAAGCGATGCGACAGGACGATGTTGGCTTCGGGCTGTCCGGCATGAAGTCCGACGGTGCGCTCGGCCGTCATCAGGGGGCGTCCGGTGGCTGTCTGCTCGCGGGTGTCGACGGATAGAAGTAAGCGGTCGAGTTGGAAAGCAGGTGATGCCGGGCGGTAAACCATCAGGTCTACCAGGCTGCTGTCGGACGGGAGAAAAGCGCTGTCGGCTGCCGAAACAGGGATGAAACAGGTTGCCTTATCCGTTGCATCCGCCTTTTCGGGGAAGACGTAGCGGAACAGGGCGGTATCGCCCAAGGCTGTGCGGGCAGCGGGTTCAGCCAGTACCAGGTGCAGGGTGTCGGTAGGCGACCAGGGTTCGGGATTGTCGCCGGCAGGACGTGCCTGAAGGCGCAGGGCCACCCTTTGCGCAGCGCCGGGCTCAACCGGTGTCGGCGGGTTCGGCGGGAGGGGCGGCTCCGGTTCGGGATCGTCTTTACTGCATGCCGCAAGCGCCAACGACAGCAGTGCGACGATGGCGGCTGACGGTAATGTCCTGAAGGCTGCGAATAGGTGATGTATCAATATCGGTATGTTTACTTTCAACATGTATGTGTTATATTAAATCGTTTACGAATCAATTTTAATATACCCTATTCGTTCTTTGAGATATTGGAAATGTTGTTTGAATCAGGTTGTTTTCATTTCCAATATGTCAAAGAGCGGAGGGAGGCTAGTTTAGTATGGTTCCTCCGGTTTTATTGTCGGGCCTGTCTTATTAGGAGTGCGGGATGCTTCAAAGCGGTATTTGCGTTCAAAAGATGAATGGAATAAAATATTATTAAGTTCGTCTATAACTGTTTGGTTACTAAGAGCTTCCAATTTGTTTATAGCTACACTATTCTTTCCCTCACCCTTTGTAGAAGAACGACCGAATACATCATAGTAATAGCAATATAGATAATTATTCGTAGGGGCTATGCACTCCAACTGCCCACTCCCTTCGGCTTTTATATTATAAACTACACAACTCTGACACTGACTGTTAACACCAGCACGTATCATCCCAGAGATACCGCCCAAGAACTCTACATCTTTGTCTGTAAAAGTAAAATCATGGACTATACAGCCCATTACACGGTCGCTTTCCGTTGAGATATTACCAACTATACCTCCTACAGCGTATAGCGCGGTTAGGATAGGCGTCTCATCAGGTGCAAATGTGCATGCATAAATATTTGTCTGACCATTACAGATTCCAACTATGCCACCAGCAATCTCACGCGCACGAATCTCGACCTTCCCTTTAACGTGGCAATCAATAACAGACGCTCCAGATAAAGTGCCTACAAAAGCTCCGCTACTTCCATCGTAATCGGATATAACACTAACCCCATCTATCGTCAATCCTTTTATGCTGTATGGATCGTATAGGTATGCGTAAAATCCTCCTCCTTCACCTTCTGTAGAAATAGTTCTCAGATTATAAATTGTATGGCCGTTTCCATTAAAACCAAATTCCTTATCACTGTTACCTCTGAACGGTATCCATTCTTCATTATTCAGGTCGATGTCTGTATATAAATTAAGGACACGGTCCGAATCCAGCCATTTCGTTATCTCTTGATTGTTCCTGTAGGCCTCCACAAACTGATCCCAATCATCTCTGGTAAAAATACCCCGCTTTCGGGGGACATTGTCAGGGTGGAGTACTATGGTTGTCTTGGCATCCATAGTCATTTGGTCGATGCTGCTGATCGTCAAAGAAGTTTCGCTACCGATGTTGACGGTGAAGAGGTAGCAGTTACCGTTTTCAATCGTTATCGCCTCTGCACCGGAAGCGATCGGCAATTGCTTACCGTTCGGTAAGGTAATCGTAAAGAGGCTGGCGGTCGACTTCGGAATTGTGGTGGGGGCAACCCGCATAAAGTAGTCGGTGGTGAGATCGCCGGCATTGATTCCTACGACTGTCTCTTTATCGGTATTTTTTATACCGGCTGGCGATGAACTGCCGGCCTTGAGAACCGGCATAGCCCCTGACGTATTCCAGTCATTGTTAGCTGATGCGGTACCAACCCCTTTCAGGCTACTGGTAATCGTGTAGATATCCGCCTTTTCCTTATCTTTACCGAGCACTACGCGTACGCCGATGCAGGCATAGAGCGGAGAAAGAGCGACATTCGATATATTGCCGTTGTCGACTGCTATGCTATTTTTGCTATAGGCTACCGGTGTATTTTCGTCGAGCCAACCGTATATGGTAAGCGGTGTCGAGGTGAGATCGCCTGTAACCTCCCAGGTGTTATCTGCGTCTTGGGGGGCGAATGTGATAGAGGGCGACGTTGTCACCCGGTATGTCTTTGCGGTTGTCGCATACCCTCCCGCCGTAGCGTTCAAAGCTATTTTCACTTCTGTATTTGTGGCGCGGGTAGTAACGTCTCCGACTAGAACCGGACAGGTTGCCGAGATACTGAGGGGCACTGTTTGCGAGATTTCGTGCTCTTCTTCCGCGCAGCCACACAAGATGCCGGCCAGTGCCAGCATACCGGTGATGCCTTTGTTGAATAAACGATCTATTTTCATTTGAGATGTATTTTGTTGACTTGTGATTATGGTTTGAGTTCCTCGAGAACGTCTACACCGGTAAAATTATTGACCGTTATGCCGGTTATCGTAAGGTTAAGCGATGCGTCCAGCTTAACGGAGAGCGTGAGCCGCTTACCGATTGCCGTTAAATCATTATCGTTGGTGTAGATAATGGTCGCTGTTTTCCCTCTTAGTGCCTGTGGGGTACCGTTGCCATTTCCTAATGTCAGGGTTCCCAGAGTAATGTCCTTGCCTGTGGGTACCGAGTTCGGCGGGAGAATTGCCCGGAAAGTGGCTCCCTTATGGTATGTCTTGACGGTATGGCTTCCACCTGCTGCTATATCGAACCCGATAGCAGCATCGGCCATTGCAGTTTGGAACATATCGTTCCATCCCTTGCCCTCTGTAATATTGATTACCATATCGGTATGCTGATGGGTCAGACTACCGCTAATCGTGACAACGTCGAGCGATCCGGTGCCGGTCATATAGTCGGCTTCGCGGTATTTACTTTCTGTCGTTTGATCCTCGGTAATTTCGTACTGGCCAAAAGTAAATGAAACGCCGTTAGCCGCCACCATTCCAAGTTTTTCTTTGGTGAAAGATGCATTTCCGCAAGTCCATTTCCCTTCGGCGGTACGTGTATAAACGGCGGTCTGACTATTCGCCTCAACAGTCAACTTGTCGCCTTCTTTCCATACCCATTCGCTTGTTTCGCCGGAACGCGTGTCGATCTCTCCGATACGGAGAATGTTTTCTCCAGTATCGGTATTTTCTGCTATTTCGTTCGTGCAACTTACTGCTAGCAGAATAATGGCCGGTAAATAGAATAGTTTCATGAATTATCTTTGTTTAAGGTATTTCCCATACGGGGTATGGGTATATCAGGCGTACGTTTATAATATGGTTGGGAGTCAGAGTGAAACTATAGTTGGAATTCTCGGAGTCGAAATATTCGAGACGTACCTCTCCTTGACGATCTGAACGCTCCAATGTTACACCATGTACTATAAAATCTTCCAGCCCATCCCCCCTAAAAAAAGTTTCGAGACAGTTGTTGATAATAGGAAATGGACCAAGAGCTCTACGATTTGTAATAAGCGTTGCATTTGTAAAGGTTACATATACAGGTCCATTGAGATCCTCCCCTATCGGATCACCGGGATCTATTATATCAAATTCTATCTTTAAGCAAGAATATAAATCAGGACGCTTGAAGTTGAAACTGCAAGTATATGTTTTGGTTGATTCGTCATAGACAGGAATAGCATCTTCTGCCCGCAAGTAGTCGGTAGTGCCGAAACTCTCGTATCTCAATTCGGTTCCATATTCTGCAGAAATGGTATAATCGGTGTTGGGACGGAGCATTAGTGATGTGCCGTTTTGAGTTTTCCAGGAGCCGTCGGCTTGCAGGATAACGAGAGACGGACGCTCACCGGAAACGTACAGCGTTAATTCATCCCCCACTCTGAATTTCGTTCTGACGATATCCGGAAGTTCTGTCGTTTCGGCTTTACTCATAGGGCTTACTTCTAGCTTTTCGATGCTGCTGATGTTGATTTCCAGGGGTATCCATTCCTCGTTCATGACTTCCGGTTCCGCCTCGCTGCTGCATGCCGTCAGCGCCGACAGGAATAGCAGACAGGCAGCGATGCAAATGCAGTCTGCCCGATTGTATGTATGATGCTTATTTATCTTCATCATGTGAATTGATTTTACCTCTTTAGCTTTTTTGTTTGGAAACTTTTTTTTGACGACGATCGTCAACGAGAGGTGACGGAGGTCGTCAACGCTCATTGACGGGAGCCGTCAACCCGGGTTGACGACCTCCGTCAAAGGGAGCGGTGCGTTTTATTCGATTACCGGGCGGTCGTCTTCTCCGCTTCCGCCTCCGTTTCCAACGGTCAATACGTAGGGGAAACGGTTGCGGCGCACCTCTTTTACTAATGTCTTGCTGTTGGTTCCTGCCTGGGTGGCTATTTCCAGATAGTAGGAGCCATCGGCCAATTGCGGAATGATGAAAGAGAAATTAGACGGCTCATTGCGTGAAAGGGCCGTCATGGGAACGACAGTTTCGGTATTGTCGGTTGTATTAATAAAGGAATAACCGACAGTTTTGCCCTCTTCGCCGATGATGCGCAGGCGCTTGCCTTTGCCGTTAAGGCTACCGCCCGGCGTGATGTGGGCATTCACTTCGCCTGTCACTACATCGGTTACGGTGCTGATGGTAGGCAGGCCTTCGGCTACCTGTCCGACAATCACGTCCATATCAGCCAGTTCTTTTTTGAATACGGATCGCGGAATGCAGCGTAAGGTAACGCTGTTGACGAGAGGGTTATAGAGTGGAGCCGGCCCGATAAAGGGGCCGTCTACGCCCAGCGAGTTGTTGGTGAAACCAAATTCTACCGTTGCAGCGTTAAATACTTCTGCTTTGGCTACTTCTTCCAGGTCTTTGTAGGCACTCTCAAGCTCGGATGCCGTGAATTTACTGCTGTTGGCGGCTAATCGGCAAAGATCTTTGATGGTACGGTTGGCTGTGTAAGTAACATTGAAGGTGTAATCATCTTCACGTTCTGTTAGCATGTTGGCTACCAGGTTACCGGTAATGCTGTGTTTTTTAGGTTCTTCTATTGCCATATTGAATTGATTTTACCATAGTTCTTAATGGACTATGGTGATTGTTAATCTTATAAATGACTATGTATTAGTATATTATATGTGTAATGTAGTTAAATATATCTGCTGTTTTTGAGAGGGGCTAAAATAAGAAAAGAGAGATAAGGCTTTGTTTATCAATTATTGTTCCTATATTTGCGGCTGTTAATAAATGCATAGTCCATTAAGAACTATTATCTAAATAGTGTATGTATTTTTCTCAATGGGATCATCTTGTTGCGGAATCTTTTCAATTGAATGTTGCGTTATACTATTATTTTCTTGTCGGGTAAACGTTTTTAAATCGTATATTTTGCTTAAGTTTGTACTTCTGAAAAATAAATAGAGAGGAATCACAATGCCATTAAATTTACAAAAGAATTTACCCGCTATTGAACTTCTTAAGAAGGAACACATCTTCGTGATGGATTCGTTGCGGGCTTCGGAACAGGATATCCGCCCTTTGCGCGTGGTGGTGTTGAACCTGATGCCGCTGAAGATCACAACAGAGACAGACCTGATCCGTCTGCTGAGTAATACCCCTTTGCAGGTAGAGCTCGACTTTATGAAGATAAAGGGACATACCCCGAAGAATACCCCGATCGAACATATGCAGGAGTTTTATAAGGACTTCGATGATATAGAAAAGGATTATTATGACGGTATGATCATCACCGGTGCCCCGGTGGAGCAGATGCCTTTCGAAGAGGTCAGCTACTGGGATGAAGTGACGACTATCTTTAACTGGGCCCGTACGCATGTAACCTCTACATTATATATATGTTGGGCGGCTCAGGCCGGTCTGTATCATTTCTATGGCGTGCCTAAGTATGATTTGCCTGCGAAGATGTTTGGCGTGTTCCGTCATACGTTGCGCGAGCCTTACCTACCGATATTCCGCGGGTTCGATGATGAGTTTTATGTGCCGCACAGCCGTCATACGGAAATCCGCCGCGAAGATATCCGCAAGGTGCCCGAGCTGACGCTGCTTTCTGAAAGTGAGGAATCGGGTGTTTATATGGCGATGTCGCGTGGTGGGCGTGAGTTCTATATCACAGGGCATTCGGAGTATTCGCCTTATACATTGAGCGATGAATATATCCGCGATATAAATAAAGGGCTTCCTATTTCTGTCCCTCATAACTATTATCGTAACAATGACCCGGCACAAGGCCCGGTAGTTCGTTGGCGCGGTCATGCGAACCTGCTGTTTACGAACTGGCTGAACTATTACGTTTACCAGGAAACACCGTTCAATATCGAGGATATAAAGAATCTGGGTAGTCTGTAAATATCGCTACCGAAAGGAGCTGACGAAACTATTAAATAAAGAGTATATATGGCAAAGAAAATACCTTACGGATTGACGGATTATGTATTAGTAATGACTGATAATTATTACTATGTAGATAAAACGCAGTATATTGATCTGTTGGAGCAGACCGGACGTTTCCTGTTTCTGATCCGTCCGCGCCGTTTCGGGAAGTCGTTGTTCCTGAATATGCTTAACTGCTATTACGATGTGAAATATGCCGACCGTTTTGAGGAACTGTTCGGCAATCAATACATCGGCAAGCATCCGACTGCTGAACAGGGTAAATACCTGGTTTTACGTTTTAATTTCAGCATGGTAAGGGCTACGGACGATAAACTGGAAGCTGCCTTCAACCGGCATATCAGTTTGGAAACAGCGTATTTTGCCAGTGTATATGCTTCTTATTTTAAACCTGATTTCCAGGAACAGCTAAAATTGATTCCGGAGGCTGCCGGACGTCTGGAATATATTTGCTTGTGTGCCAAAGAACAAGGACTGTCTATCTACTTGCTGATCGACGAATACGATAATTTTACCAATACGATATTATCCTCTAAAGGAAATGATGTGTATCATTCTTTGACGCACGATTCAGGTTTCTATCGCTCATTCTTTAATGTGGTAAAAGGTGTTACCACCGGAGCGGAAGCCCCAGTGAAACGAATGTTCATTACCGGTGTGTCGCCCGTTACGCTGGATGATGTGACGAGTGGTTTCAATATCGGGACGAATATAACGACAAATGAACAGTTTAATTCGATGGTCGGTTTCAGCGAATCGGAACTGCATGAGATGTTATCTTATTACCAGTCGGAAGGCATGTTGGCCGATTCTATCGATGATATTGTCCGGATGATGAAACCCTGGTACGATAATTACTGTTTTGCCAAAGAATGTATCGGGCAGACGATGTATAATTCGGATATGGTGCTCTATTTCCTGAATAATTATTTACAGAGGAAACGTCCGCCTTCCGAAATGGTCGACCGTAATATCCGGACGGATTATAGCAAATTGCGCCACTTTATCCGTATCGACAGGATGCAGGAAGAAGGTTGTTCGGTCATTACAAAGTTGATCGATACCGGCGAAGTGAACGGAAACGTGATAAAAGACAGTTTTCCTGCAGAAAACCTGGCCGATCCGGGTAACTTTACCTCGCTGCTTTACTATTTCGGCTTGCTGACTTACGACCGGATGGAATATGGCGAAACGATCATGAAAGTACCTAACCTGGCCGTCCGCGAACAGATTTACAGTTATCTGGTGGAAGCGATGAAAGAACGCGAGTCGGTTGTTTTTCCTTTTATGGACCTGTCCGACCGGATGCGGCGTATGGCTTATTTCGGGGAATGGGAAGCAGCTTTGGACTTTTTTGCCCGTCAGGTTGATAAGAAAGCGGTTCTTCGTGATACGATCTATCAGGAGTCGACCATTAAAACACTGATGGTTGCTTATATGGGGTTGACGGATTACTTTATTATCTGGCCTGAGTTTGAGGCAGGCCGTGGTTTCTCCGATCTTTACCTGATGCCCAATCTGGCAAACTATCCGGATATGCAATATTCCTATCTGGTAGAGTTGAAATTCCTGAAACGGGATGATACGACAACCGATGTGGAAGCCTTATTGCAGGAAGCCGAAAAACAATTGCACCGTTACGCCGCAGACGAAAAGATACTCAGCAGCACCGGTAACACCCGTTTACGCCTGCTAGCCGCTGTTTACCGTGGCTGGCAACCGGAGGTGATGCGCGAATTTGTTTTGTGAGTTGTACTTTTTTGATAAATCTGAAACAACAATATGCCAATAAAACCCCGCCGCATAGAATTACTCTCGCCGGCTAAAGATCTGAACTGCGGTATCGAAGCCATTAATCATGGTGCCGATGCCGTGTATATCGGTGCCCCGAAGTTCGGAGCCCGTGCCGCAGCCGGTAATTCACTGGATGATATCCGTGCCCTTTGCGAGCATGCTCATTTATATAATGCCCGTATCTATGTCGCTCTGAATACGATCCTTCGCGAAGAGGAATTGCCGGAAGCGGAAAAACTGATATGGGATCTTTATCAGGCCGGTGCCGACGTCCTGATTGTGCAGGATATGGGGATCACCCGTCTGAACCTGCCGCCGATCCCTTTGCATGCCAGTACCCAGACGGATAACCGTACGCCCGAAAAGGTCAGGTTTCTGGAAGCAGCCGGTTTTACCCAGGTCGTCCTGGCGCGCGAATTATCACTGAATGAGATCCGCAGTATCTCGGAGCAGGTATCTGTGCCACTGGAAGTTTTTGTACATGGGGCATTGTGTGTGAGTTATAGCGGGCAGTGCTATTTGAGTGCTGCGCTTTGCGGACGCAGTGCCAACCGGGGGGAGTGTGCGCAGTATTGCCGCCTGCCTTATTCGATGGTGGATGCCAACGGCACCGAGATCGTGCATGATAAACATCTGTTGTCTCTTAAGGATATGAACCGTTCCGACCAACTGGAAGCCCTGTTGGATGCGGGTGCTTCTTCTTTTAAAATAGAGGGGCGCCTGAAAGATGTCACTTATGTAAAGAACATAACGGCTTATTACCGGAAGAAGCTCGACGCTATCTTGTCGCGTCGACCCGAGTATGTCCGTGCTTCGGCAGGTAAAAGCATGTATGAGTTTGAGCCGGTAGCCGAGAAAAGTTTTAACCGGGGATTTACTTCTTTTTTCCTACATGAACGTACAAAAGATATAACAGCTTTCAATACCCCGAAATCGTTAGGTGAACCCGTAGGAACAGTTAAGGAACTGAAAGGAAACTCCTTTACCATTGCCGGACTGAAGCAACTCAATAACGGAGATGGCCTGGTTTTCTTCAATAGCCGGGGTGAGTTGGAAGGGTTTCGTGTCAACAGGGTAGAGGCGAACCGTGTCTTTCCGTTGGATATGCCGGATATAAAGCCCAAGACACCTTTGTATCGTAACTTCGACCAGGTTTTTGAAAAGCAGTTGGCGAAACCTTCTGCCGAGCGTAAGCTGGCTGTAAAGATGGAATTCCTCGACAATCCTTTCGGCTTTACGTTGGTTATGGAGGATGAAACCGGCGCACGTGTCATGCTGACCGAGCCTTTCAATAAAGAGCTTGCCCGCCGTGACCAGCAGGATAATATCCGTACACAGCTTTCAAAGCTGGGAAACACGCCGTTTGAAGCATCGGAAGTACATATAGAGCTGAGTGAAAACTGGTTCGTCCCGTCGTCCCTTCTGGCAGATATGCGTCGCAAGGCCGTAGAGAAGTTACAGTCAGACCGTATGATCCGCTATCAGCGTGAACTGTCGCGTAAGGTTGAACCTGCAAAAGAGATTCCATTCCCGGAACGCCAGTTGACCTATCTGGGGAATGTCTCTAACAGTCGGGCAGAGGCTTTTTATAAAACGCATGGGGTAGAGACGGTTGCCGAAGCTTTCGAGTTAAAGCCGGAGAAAGATGTACCGTTGATGTTTACGAAGCATTGTTTGCGGTATAGCATGGGATGGTGTCCGACTTATCAGAAGCAAAAGTCCCCTTATAAGGAACCCTATTACCTTTTATATAAAGACACCCGGCTCCGCCTGCAGTTTGATTGCAAGCGGTGCCAGATGTTGGTATACGCTACGGACTTTTTGCCAAACGACCGGATGAAATAGCGCCAAATGACCGAACGAAACGCCGCCAAATAGCCGAACGAAACATCGCCAAATGACCGAACGCCAAGAAAAAGTATTATCTTTGCTCTCAGTTTCAATAACTTTATTCAAAATAGAGAAATATGATGAAAGCATATAAACAACGAATTGCCGACCGTTTGTTGGTTAGAAAACTGGCTGGGAAAGGAGCTGTTTTGTTGGAGGGCGCCAAGTGGTGTGGAAAGACTACTACGGCAGAACAGATAGCACGAAGCGTGTTGTATATGTCCGAATCCGGCAAAATAGAACAGAACAAACAATTGGCAACAATGAATCCGGGATTGCTGTTAAGGGGGGATAAGCCACGCTTGATCGATGAATGGCAAGTCGCTCCGCAGTTATGGGATAGTATTCGTTTTGAAGCGGATCATAGTCATGAATTGGGGCTGTTTATCCTGACCGGTTCGTGCGTGCCTGCTGATATGAGTTCGGTTGTACATAGTGGCACCGGACGGTTTGGTTGGTTGAAAATGCGACCGATGTCGCTTTGGGAATCAGGAGATTCTACGGGTGAGGTGTCTCTCAAAGATATTTTCGAGGGTAAAAAGCAGATAGAAGGAGTATCGAAGCTGGATTTGGAAAGAGTTGCTTTTGTCACCTGCCGTGGAGGATGGCCTTTGGCTGTGGACATGGAGGACGATATCGCTTTAGACCAGGCATTCGATTACTTTACCGCCGTAGAACAGCGCGATATTCAACAGGCAGATGGCGTTGAGCGCGATCCGGCAAGGGTGCATCGCCTGCTACGTTCGTATGCCCGCCACCAGGGGACTCAGGCAAGTTATGCAACCATGCGTGCTGATCTTGCAGACAATGAGGGGGATTCGCTTAGTGAAGAGACCATAGCGTCGTACATCAAAGCCCTGAAAAGTATTTTCGTAGTGGAGGATGTAGAAGCCTGGAATCCTAATTTACGCTCTAAGGCGGCTATCCGCACATCGGATACACGCTATTTTACAGATCCTTCTATCGCGACTGCAGCGCTTGGGTTAGGGCCGGACGATCTCATCTCTGATCTAAATACATTCGGATTGATATTTGAAACACTTTGTATGCGCGACCTTCGCGTGTTTGCGGAGGCACTGAACGGCTCTGTCTATCATTATCGTGATAAAAACGGCTTAGAATGCGATGCTGTGATTCATCTGCGAAGCGGACATTATGGTTTGGTTGAAATAAAGCTGGGGGGCGACAAACTCATCGAAGAAGGGGTACAAACACTTACTTCTCTGGCGGAAAAGATAGATACGACGAAGATGAAGAAGCCGTCGTTCCTGATGGTGTTGACTGCAAACGGTTCGTATGCTTATCAAAGGACTGATGGCATATACGTAGTGCCGATAGGCTGCCTGAAGGACTGATCTGGCAGTGTAAATTAATTCTGACGTTTGTTGACGCGAAACCTTTGAATTTCACGTTAAAAAAACGGAACTGCATTGTATTATTATGCAGTTCCGCGGTTGTGATTTGGTGAGGATGGAGGAGATGTCCGACTGACTAAAAATATGTTACTTTACAACGCTATTTTGAATACTTTGTTATCGATATAAATCAAATAATTTCCGGGAGGTATCCCGGAGAAACTATGTTTTCCCGATACAGTTTGCGCTTTATAGAGTTGTCCTCCAAATGTATAAATAAAGACTTTCGTCCGCTGGGGAGTAAGAATATGTAATGTATTCTTATTACCCCATACTTTTATGGCTTTCTCTTTTGTCACGATATTACTTGTCGGAATATTCAATACAATACCTTCTATTGAAATTGAGATATCTTCTGTTATAGTCTGTATTTTATAATCTCCATTTATAGCAGGGATGATCTCATGGTTTCCGACTGTTACAATGGGATGAGATTCGTTATATGCTTCTTCTAATGTCAGGCTGAATGTAAAAGAATCTCCTGCTTTTACCGGATAAGTTCCGGCGGAAGGTTCTGTTTTTACACCTGCCACAGAGGGTAAGATAACATTATAAAAAACAGGATCAGGTTCCGGAACAGGATCAGGATCTCCACTTGTTGCAGTGACTTTCACTTCTGCTTTTACCGTTAAAGTGGTACTAACATCTGTTTTGCTGTTAGTTATTAAACAGCGATACTGATACGTGTCAGCCGTATTCAATGTAACCGGTAATGTATTAGTCAATTCGATAGGGGAAGAAGCGCGAAGCACTGTTCTGGTTCGAATTGAAGGTTGTTGTGATGTTTCGGTGGTTGTTTGTATATCAGTCCAACTCGAACCGTTCCATCTTTGCCACAAGAATATGACATTATAAATGTCACCGACTTGTGCTCCGGCAGTCAACGTGGTTGAAGAGCCTTCTTTAATTTCTTTGTTAGTCTCTTCTTTAACACTCAATTGCAGATCACCGTTTTCGTCCTGTACCGTTTTTATCAGACCGGTTTCATCTACAAGGACACCTTTATTTACTACCTCTGTTACCGATAGATTAGGAGTTACTGCTTGATTATCTGCAAATTTCAATGTTGTATTTCCTTCGTTAATCAGCTTGCCTAAACTGTTATTGCCGGAAAGTTGAAGAATAACATGAGAATCTTCGTTGATAGTCGTAGTTGCCTCCTTATTCGGATCTTCATCCGGCTTTACAGTTACATTACCTAATTCAATGACTGCAGGCTTATCTTTTGTGCCAGCGTCGGAGATACTGATTTGCTTAACTTCCGTAATATCTTCGGTGTTTCCTATCACTGTCGTATCATTTTCCACATACAAAGTATCGGTACGGAAATAAGCTTTTAAAGTATCTGTTACTACTACATTGTAAGTAAAGGATTCTCCTTCTTTTATATCATCCAATGGAATTTCGTTAGTATTTATTATCTGAACAATTTTTTCCAAACTGGCCCCTTTGCCGGGAGTAGCTGTCAAGCTGAAGGGTTTCCCATTAATCACAGTGATTGTGGTGTCTGCTACAATGGTTCGTTCTTCTGGTGCTGATTCCGGGTCTGTTGGTTTCTTAGATACATAATATGTACCTTTGAAATCACCGTTGCCCTGAACTAATAAGGTAAATTTAGATTCGATAGAAGAAGGGCCGTCCGGATCATTCGTATCTTCTTTATACTCATGAACGGGAAGATTCTTATTAACACCATCGGAGATAATCCAGCTGCTCCAGGTTATTCCCTCAGCTTCAATATCTGCATTGTGTGTCTCGACATTTTTATTTAGAGTTTCTAAAGTAGGGGTTGTCGTACAATCATCTTGAGACGCATCTTGATATTTCACGGCAATATCATCTTTTTTTACATCCAGGTTTGTTGTGGTACTTGGAGATATATTAATTATTCCATCAGCATGATAGCTATTTAAAATGTTTTTCCAATTCTCCCCGACAATTCCTCCGATTCTATGGCTTTTTCCCAGATTATCAGGAGGAAGTATACTGTTTATTGGTGTTGAATAACAAGTTACATTTCCTGTCATATAACAATTTTGGATGGAACCCTGATTTATGGCAACCAAACCTCCGACCCAAGCATCTAAAATATCGGTAGTTGTACAAGATACTATGCTTTGTTGCACACCGCAATTTATAATTGTACCGTTGTTTCGTATAGCCAGTCCGGCTGCATATTGTGCTGTATTGGTATAGAGAGTAGAAATGCTATTAAACTGACCGCTTACCACCAGATTAATTAAAGTATCCGAATTATAAGACATAAAGGCGGCTTCATTTTGGCTTACATTCAATCCGCTGACACAATGTCCTTGTCCATCAAACTTTTGTCCTATAGAACTAAATGGAATCCAGTCGTAAGCAGACATATCAAGATCAGCAGTAAGCCGTATCACATTAATATTATTATATTTATATTCTGCCCCATTCATTATACCATATTTATCATGATCACTTTTTGTTGCTAACCAAACCAGTCCTTTAGGTGTATTTATTTGGAGGTCATAATTTGTATTGGGAACCGGCTTGTCGTTTACTTTTATCACTTTTATATCTGTACC
>ULWH01010151.1_pt1 | contig 19970 bp, 24 predicted proteins | sample 1960201 | NCBI WGS metagenome assembly ULWH01 (sample SAMEA4835808, study PRJEB28245) | human gut metagenome | biome: gut microbiome; material: fecal sample | place: Denmark | collected 2008
GAAACCTTGTGTGTCCTTGTCAACTGATGGTATAATAAAATTAAAGCAATATGGCAAAATAGATTTAAAGCGCAAAGGAGACAAATATATGGCGGCTGAGCTCAAGGCACGTAAGGATATGGACAAAAGGTATATGTGGGATCTTACACAGATATACAAGACCAACGAGGACTGGGAGAAGGCATTTGCGGAGCTGCAGGCCAGGATCCCTGAGGTGGGCAGGTACTCCGGCACCATGGGTACCCCGGCTGGGGCAAAGGCGGCGCTGGACGGCTTTTACGACTTGGTTTACAAGTCCATGCTCATGTATCTTTATGCGGAACTCAACAAGTCGGGTGACAACGGCGACCCGGAGTACCAGGCCATGAACGAGCGGGCCATGATGCTGCTGGTGCAGCTGAACACGGCCGCAAGCTACATAACCCCCGAGCTTGCTACGCTCCCCACAGAGACCCTGCAGGCCTACCTTCATGCTCCGGAGCTGGAGCTGTACCGCCACCAAATAGCGGATATAATCCGCGTGCGCAAGCATGTGCTCTCCCCTGAACAGGAAAAGATGCTCTCCATGCTGGCGGATGCGGCTCAGACCCCGGACAACAGCTTTACCATGCTGGAGAGCGTGGATATGACCTTTCCCACCATAAGGGACGAAAATGGCGAGGAAGTGCAGCTCACCCACGGCAGCTTCGGCGTGTACCGCGAGAGCGCCGACCGCCGGGTGCGCAGGGAAGCCTTTGAAAAATACTTCGGGGAATTCAAGAAGTACATAAACACCTTTGCGGCCATGTACGGCGGCAGCGTGAAGTTCGACAATTACTTCGCTGACGTAAGGGGCCACGAGAGCGCCCTTTCCGCCGAGCTTTACGGCAACGACGTGCCGGTGGCGGTGTATGACAGCCTTATTGAGGCGGTGCATGAGGCGCTGCCCGCCATGGGCAGGTATATCGCCCTCCGCAAGAAGGCGCTGGGCCTTGAGGAGCTGCATATGTACGACCTTTACAATCCTATGGTAGAGGACGCGGGCATGAAGTTCACCTTCGAGGAAGCAAAGGACATAGTAAAGAAGGCCCTTGCCCCTCTGGGCGAGGAATACGGCGGGCTTCTTGACAGGGCCTTCAGCGAGGGCTGGATAGACGTATACGAGAACAAGGGAAAGACCACCGGCGCATTCTCCTGCGGCGTTTACGGCGTACACCCCTATGTGCTGCTCAACTTCACCAACGAGCTGGACGACGTGTTCACCCTTGCCCATGAGCTGGGCCATGCCATGCACTCATATAAGTCCGACCATGCCCAGGCTTTCGCCAACCACGATTATTCCATAATGGCGGCGGAGGTGGCCTCCACCGTAAACGAAGTGCTGCTGCTGAAGTACCTCATATCCAACGAGACCGACAAGAAGCGCAGGGCGTACCTGCTGAACCACTTTATTGAGGGCTTCCGCACCACCCTTTTCCGCCAGACCCTGTTCGCGGAATTCGAGAAGGAGACTCATGCCATGGCCCAGTCCGGCCAGCCCCTGACTGCCGACAGCATGAACGCACTTTACAGGCGGCTCAACGAGCTGTACTATGCCGGCGCGGTGGTTGATGATCTTCAGGATATCGAGTGGGCCCGCATACCCCATTTTTACAACGCCTTCTACGTATATCAGTACGCCACGGGTTATTCTGCTGCGGTGGCCATCGCCGACAGGATACTCGCCACCGGCGACGCCTCGGATTACCTCCGCTTCCTGACCACGGGCGGCAGCGACTACCCCATAAAGGAGCTGCGCATAGCAGGCGTCGATCTGGAGAAGCCCGAGGTAGTAAGCAATGCGCTGAAGGAGTTCGGCAACAGCGTGGACGAGCTGGAAAAGCTGCTGGGCCAGCTCAAATAATACAAACCAACGTATAATTATAAAGGAGATATATACATGACATACGATGTTGATCTTAATGAAATGAAAGCGTACATACTCAATAAGTTCAAGAACGAGGGCGATTTCGATTTTCTCAAGGAAGGCCTTATGGAGGAACTGGTGGACGAGATGATGTCCGTGGATCAGGCCTATCTGGCCAAGCTTTCGGAGGACGACGACTACGAGGACGACGACGTATACGAGATGCTCATTGCCGCCCTTCAAAATAAATACCCAAACTACAAGATGTATGCCATGCGCCTTGCCGAGGACTATCTGGACTTCTCCGAGGAATACCTCGTCAGCGTGGATGCGATAGAGTGGGAATAAGGTCTGGAATTCCGAAAAGCCTTTATTTTCAAGGATTTCACGTGGAACTGTGCGGGCCGTGGCATTAAAATGGCATTAGTTTTCCCGTAAACGAAAAAATAGCCCCTGCCGGTTGAGGCAGGGGCTATCATTCCTTTTGGGCGCTCGCTTACGCGGGCGTTCCGCTCTTTGTGGTGATGTAGGTCGGGAAGCCTGCGGCCTTGAGCTTGGCCGCGCAGGCGGTCGCGTTTGCTTTCTGGGCGAATGCGCCTACCTGCACCTTGTAGTAGCCGTCGCTCTGTACGAGGTAGGTGTCGAAGCCTGCGGCCTTGACCTTGTCCCTCTGCGCTTTGGCGTTGGCAAGGTTCTTGAATGCGCCGGTCTGCACGCGGTAGAGCGTCTTGGTCTGCTCCTCCGGCTCCGGCTTGACGGCGTCCGTCGCGCCGAGGCGCTTGTTGACCTCGGCCGCGATTTCCCCGTGCCGGTTGTAGAGGTAATCGCCCGGGCAGCTCTTGTTCGCGTAGTCGCGGTGGACGGTCATGTTGCAGCCGTTGAGGTGGTTGACGCGCTCGTTCTTGTTCGTAGACCAGACGAGCATTTTAATGCCGTTCCGCTTGCAGATGTCGGTCACGAGGTCGAGCATCGCGGCGTAGGCCTTTGCGTTGACCGCGTAAGGGTGGTGGTTGTCGCTGGCAACCTCAATCGTGACGGCGCGGTTGTCGTTGGCTCCGTTCGAGGAGCACCACGAGCGGTCTTTCTCCTCGACGTACATACCGATGCGGCCGTCAACTCCGACGCCGTAGTTGCTGGATGCCTGTCTCGAGGTCGGCGCGAATACGTTCCCGAGGGTCTCCACGCTGCACTGCCCATCTACGCAATGGATGGTGATGGTGTCGATGGCGTGGTTCCTCGGGCTCGTCTTATTTGGCGAGATTTTGGTGTAGCTTACGAGTGAGCTGTTGCTCATATTGGGGCGCTCCTTTCTTACTTCTCCGCACTTGTCGCGGGCTCTGTGGTGGCTCCGATTGTAAGAAATCCGTTGTTGAGGTCATATACGGCCGCTTCAATGAGTGCGTCGAGCTTGCTCTCGTCAACGGTGATGCCGTGTTCGCGGAGCCAGTTGATGACGTACTCCTTCTTTTCCGTGCCTCGGCCGCTGCCGGTGTAAATCTGCTCGGCGGCCGTGACAGCAATGCGTACCCACGCATTGATTTGCTGCTGCTGGTTTGCCGTAGTCTTTCCCTTGATGTAGGGGATGACGAACGCGGTTATAAGGGCTGCGATGAGGGCCGCTACGGCCTCGATGATGGGGGTGATGTCGTACATAGTCATGGTGATTCCTCCTTTTCATTGGTCGGTGTGTATTTCATCGTCCGGCGCGAACTGCTCGTCCAGAATGGGGTTGCCGTCCGTGTCGAGGTGATGCTTGTTCCTGCTCATCTTCTCGCCGAGGCTCTTTCCGGCGTAGGTGATGAGATAACCTATGCAGGCCTTGAAGACGGTCGTTGTGACGTCCGAGGCGGCGTCCTTCTCAAAGGCCGCCAGCGCGTAAGAGGCGATGACGGCTGCGGTCGCTATGCAGGAGGCCCAGACAGCGAGCTTTTTCGAGAACTCCGTCTTTTTGGACTTGCTTTTCCTGCGCCTGCGCTTCTTTCGGTGAAAGAGCCTCAAAAAGGTCTTCACACAGCCCGTCACTCCTCTCTGTGGTTGTGGTTCTCCTCGATGCGGTCAATGCGCTTATGGGCCTGCTTCGCGCTCGCCTCGACGGCGGTGAGGCGCTCAAGGAACTGCGTGTTTGTGTTCCTCTGCTCCCTCTGCTCTGCCTTGATGTCGTCGATGCCGCTTTTGATGTAGCCTATCTCCGTCAAGACGGTGCCGCTCTGCTTGCCCTCGTCTGAATCGTCCTTCTTTCGGTTGCGCTTGTAGGTGGCAAGGCCGAAAACGATGGCGCATACCGTGCCTAGGATGCCGAGGACGGTCGAAACTACTGCGAGTTCATTCATAGGGTTCCTCCTTCCTGCCTAACGGCTTTTTACGTAGAGGCAAAAGACGTAGCCGACGGCGATGTGCCCCTCTATCACTGCGGCGGCGTTGCACCATCCGGCCTCTCGCGGCATGGCTATCAAGAGGTCTCCCTTGTTGAGTGTGCCGATGCTGCTGTGCTCGGTGCTCCGGCCCGTCCTGATGTTGACGTCCTGCCCGGAACAGGTCGCCGGATATGCGCGGGTGGAGGCGGTGTCTGTTGCGTCTGCCTTTACGTATTTGGAGGAAATGAAGCCTTTTACGATGCGGCCCTTGATGACGGTGGCCGCTTCACACCATCCGTCTGCGGCCGGGAGCGCGAGAATCTCCTCGCCCTTCCTAACGATGCCGAGGGCCTTGTGGCCCTTTCCGGGCCCCTCACGGAAATAAACGGAGCCGCCGGAACATTTGCCGCTGAAAGGCTTTGCCGCGTTTTCCGGGGCCCCTGCGGGCTCTGGTGGCCCGTCTGCGGCGAGGTCGTACTCGAAATATTTATCCATGACGCCCCACCAGCCCCATTGCCGCTTTTTGAGGTCTGTGATGACTACGCCGTAGTCCTTCCCTCTGGCCTCAAGCACCTGCCAATCGAGGGGGCCGCTGCCGGTCTTCTTCCAAAGGTAGCCGACGTGGGTGATGCCCGCCGCGCTTGGGCCGCTGAACAGGGCGACGCCGGGAAGCTGTGGGAGGCCCGCGAGGGTGGTGTCTTTCTTGGTGCCGCTCTTGCGGCTGCACCAGTTCGCGTAGTTGTAGCGGGCCTTGGTGTCGATGCTAACGCCGGTCTGCTCCTGATAGTAGACTTCGGAAAGGCTGTTGCAGTCGAACACGCGGTGTCCTATCCACTTTTTGTAGTCCTCGTAATAGCCCTCCCACTTGTCGCCGTAGCTGCTCTTGGCCCGGGTACGGATGTAGTCGTCGGTGGCCGTGCGGCCATCGCCTCCCATGACGTAGCCGTATTGGCTCGCGGGCGGCCTGCTGGCCGCTTTGCCGTTGGTCGTAACTGCATGGCCCTCGTAGCTGCGCAGGAAGCCGGAGATTTTGATTTTCTGTGCCATTCGTTTCCCTCCCTTCTAACTGGAAAGGAGGCCGCCGCTTACGCGGTGACCTCCTCGTAAAAGTCGCCTGTGAGGGCTGGCGGCCGCCAGTTTGCCTGCTTCGTGAACTGTCGCAGGACGTGGTAAGTTTTGGCGTAGTCCGTGAAGTAGTCGCCCACGTTGAACACATGGCCGTCTTCCAACTCGCTCCATTTGGGGTATGTGGTCGTTTCGCTGCCGCCAGTGTCGCCGCCTGTGCTGCCGCCGCTGTCCTCGCCGCCCGTCTCGCTGCCGCTCTCGGTGTACTCCTTGTATTGGCTAGGAACAAGGCTCGGGTAGTGCGGCTCGTAGAGGGTGATGCCCTCCGGGTGGATGGGCGTATAGAGTTTGTTGTCCGTGGGGTCGCGGCGAACGCTGCCGTACGGAACGTGCTCGCCCCACGCGAAGTCGAGGTAGCCGGTCTCCGGCTCGCTGCGGATGAGTCGGAACAGGGTGCGGCCGCCCTCCGTGCCCGGGGCCCATCCTGCCTGTGCGAGGTGTGCCTGTGTGCAAATGTAGGTGCTGCCGTCCGAGGCGATGACGGGCTCGTTCTTAAAGATTTGCCCCATGTCGGCGCTCCACGTTCTGGCGTTGCCGACGGTGGCGATGGCTGCGAGCTGGGTGTCGGAAAGGTCGCCGGAGCCGATGACGTCGGCCCGCAGCAGGCTTTCTTGCGCTTTCTGCGCGTGGATTTCCGGGACAGTGATATTGGCTGCCTCGAGGGCGTCAACGATGGCGAGGATGGCGGCCCATAGGTCGCTGTTTTCCTGCGCCTTTTCCTGCTTTTGCAGGGTTCGGATGTAGTCGAGGCTCTTGGTGATGTCGTTCATTTCGTGCTCCTCCTCTCGTTACACGTAAGAACCGGACGGCGGCTGGCACCAGATTTCGTCGTAGCCGGTGGTCTTCGTGATTTTGACCTTGACGCCTACGGCCCACTTTGCGGCCGTCTTGCTGGCGTTCGTGAACAGGTGCTTGAGGCCGGGGGTTGCGGTCTCCCACGTCGGGGATGCGTCCATTGCGTTGTTGCAGACGGAAAGGACTACGGCGCTGTCGGCTGCGTAGTAGCGGAGCGAGACGAGGATTTTCTGTGCCTTTGCGTCGGTCTCGATGGGGCCGACGATGAACTCGATGCCGCTGACGCTGCGCGTGAATGTGGTGGTGCGGGTCGCGCTGTTCCCGGCGCTGTCGGTGACTGTGACCTTCATCGTGTGCTGGCCGTCCGCGAGGCCTGCGAACTGCGCGGCCGTGAGAGCGAATGTGTAGGTCTGATTTCTGACGGCGTCCTCGATGGTGTCAACCTCTATGTCGTCGAGGCTCTTTACTACGGTGAGCTCGTCGGTGGTGTCCGCGTCGTTGACCGTGAAGGAAACGGAGGGCGGGCTCGTGACGGTGCCGAGGTTGGTGTCGCTGCCGGAAACGGTCGGGTCTACATTATGGACGACAGTTCTGCTCGGGCCCGTGAGGTAGCTGCTGTATGCGCCTAGGTTGTCCTTCGCCCGGACACGCCATTGTACCGTGTTCGCGCTGCTGCCTACGCCGGTGTCCGTGTACGTGAGTGCGCTGCCCGCGTAAACCTGCGTGAACGAGCCGCTATTGATTTTGCGCTCGAGCTCGTAGCTGACTGCGCCTCCTTCGGGGTCGGTGCTGCCTGCCCACGTGATGACCGCGCCTTTCCCGCTGCGGATGGTCTCGGGTACCGTGATGCTGGGCGGGGTCGTCGGGGCTTGGTTCCAGACGATGGTGTAGGCCCCGTCGCTGTCTGCGCTGTCAGATACCAAGATTCCAGAGGACAGATTCAAAGCCGGGCGCACGCCGTAGCTGCCGCCGCACGCGTAGTAGATGCTGCTGCTCCCGTCCGAGTACACGTCGCGCACGCGGTTCGAGCCCGACGAGTTCGGGGAGCGAAGCCACCACCACCAGTTTTGCGAGGCGCTCAAGCTGCTGTTGTTATAGGTGCTGTTGCTGACGGCGTTCGCCGTGGGCTTGCAGAGGCGCGAACTGTTGTCGCTGCTGAACAAGGCAAGCAGCGAGCCCTCTGCGATGCTGTTTTCGCTGCCGAGGCCGACCTCCTGTTTGGAAAGCAGGAAAACCTTATCGACGATGCTCTCCGAGCCGCCGCCGTCTACGGTCGCCTTTGCTACGGTGAGGGTGGTATCGAGGAGGGCGGCTTTCATCTGTGCGGAAAAGTCGGTTAGGAATCCGCTCTGGCCGTCGTAGGGGTTGTAGCTGACGTTTCCGCTGCTTGGGGTTGCGTCTGCGCTGTGCTGCGCGACGTACCAAGGCGAGCCGCTCTTATTCAGCCATTGCCGGATGTTGGAAATGGCGTAGCGGTTGTTGCCGTAGTTTCTGCGGTTGCTGTCGCTGTTGCCGCTCTCTTTTGCGTCGAATGCTGCAATCTTGAGGATGTTCGCCGCGATGAGGGTGACGGAGTTGGCCGGGTAGCCGCTGTGGTTCTTGTCGGCTACCTGCCAGATGATGGGGCTCCCGTAGTAGGTCGTGCCGGTGTCCTTGACCTTCGCGCCTACGGGGAGGCTGCTGATTGCTTTAGACATGGTCTGTGTCGCTCCTTTCAAATATCGAGTTGTAGAGACGGTCGTACTTCTCGATGAGGGCGCGGCAATCGCCGTGGGAAGCGTGTGCCCGCCAGCTTTGGTAGCTTTCGGTTATCTTCTCTCTGGTGATGGCCCCGCTCTCGTACATGACCTTGTACTTGCGGAGTTTCCGCTTCATGCGCTCCCGGCTGGCCTTGCGCAGCTTTCTCACTACCTTGCCGGTGTCCGTGAGGTAGCTGTGGAAGCCGAGGAAATCAAGCCCGTTCCGAAGCGGGAATATCTGCGTTTTCTGGTTCAGCTCAAGCCCTCTGGCGGCGAGGTGCTCCTCGATTTCCTTCCATGCTGCGCGTAGGGTGTCTTTGTCCTCGTGGATGAGGAAAAAGTCGTCCATGTAGCGGCCGTAGTAGCGGATGCGGAGTTTCTCTTTCACGAGGTGGTCGAGCTTGTTGAGGTAAAGCAGCGCGTATATTTGGCTGCTCTGGTTCCCGATTGGGATGCCGACGTCTCCGGGCGTGCTGTCTATGATGGCGTCCGACAGGGCGAGGCTGCGCTCGTCATGAAGCAGCTCGCGGACATCCTGCTTTAGAACGTCGTGCCGGATGCTGGAAAAGTAGTGCCGCACGTCGGCCTTGAGTACCCATCCGTATGCGGAGCCGTGTCGCCGGTAATACTCCCGCATGAAGCCGGAAAGGCGGTCGAGGCCGAAATGGGTTCCTTTTCCTATCTGGCTGCCGTAATTGTCGAGAATGAACGGCCGCGAGAGGGCGTCGTAAAGGACGTTATCGCAAAAGGCGTGCTGCACGATTTTGTCCTTGAAACTGTTGGTCTGGATGAGGCGTTTCTTTGGCTCGAATACGTAAAATTCCCGGTAATCGCCGGGCTTGTAGGTGCCCTCGCTCAATTCGTTTTGCAGATAGGCGACGGCCTCGAGTGCGTTCAGCTCTATCTTGGCGACGGTGTTCTTCCATCGCTTTCCCCGGCGCGAGGCCCGGTAGGCTTTGTAAAGGTTCCCGAAGTCGCAAACCTCATCGAAATTCTGCTTGCGGTCTTGCTCCACGTAAACCTCCCTCCAAACACCGCGATAGCCCCGGGGCCCTCTGGGTATGGTTGGGCTCCGGGGCGTCGGTGTCATGTGTTTGTCCTCGGCGTTGCGCCTTTGGACGGGATATTCATTCCTTTGATGGGTGGGCCTCTGCTTTCGGCCGCCGGAACGGCGGTCTACTTGGTCGCGGTGTTCCACCAGAGCCGGGCGCACGCCGTTGTTGCCGTTGTACGCGTTGTTGTTGTTGCTGCTCCCGTCCGTGTTCACGTTGCGCACGTTGTTCGAGTTCGACGAGTTCGGGGAGCGAACAAAGCTCACAAAGGCTGGCGATGCACGTACAATGAATACCCCAATGAAACGAGGCTATCCCTTGGGGCTAAACCGCGTTGCATCCTTCTTTTTCCATGATGCGGTGAGGTTTTTAACGTCGAGTATCTTCTTCGTCCAGTCCTCGCACCTTCGTATGTCGATGTAGCCCCGTTCGAGGGCGATGTCGAGGAGGTTCAGAAGTACCTTGCATTTTGTGAGGGCCTCCTGCTGCAATCCGGCCCGCTTGGCCGCTTCCTCCGGGCTGCGCGGGTATATCTCGTTGGCCTCTATAAGGTCTTGGAGAATGTCGAGTGCTGCCGTTTCCATCCGCTGCGAAAGTGTGAAACGGACGGATTTCGGAAACACTTTGTTGCTGGCCCAGAGGGTGTGGTTCAGCAGGTCTTTGGCTTTGGTTACGGCGGTGAGTTCGCCTGTTCGGTTGACCGTATCAAGCACCTCCTGTTCACGAGTTCGTCGAGCTCCTCTTGGCTGATGCCCTCAACTTCGAGTACGCCCTTCTTGACGGCGATGGTAACGGGTCTGCCGTCTCGGGTCTGGCCGGTCAACGTGAGGCCGGGCCTGCAACAGGGGAAGGGCTCCCGCAGTTCCGCTATGATGTGCGGAATAAGGCAGGACGCACCCTCGTCGCTGCAAAGCGCGACGGCCGTCACGCCTCGACGAGTTTCGTGTTCTTGTTCCATACGCCGTCGATGATGGTGATGTTGGTAAGACCGGCGAAATCGGCGCTGAATGTGACGCCGCCGGCCATATCGCCAGAAACAAGGTCGTTAAGAAGGTCGATGTCTGCGCCGTGCTTGTCGAGAATGTCTTGCAGGCCGATGATGTCGCTGATGGTGTGGCTGTGGCCGATGAGGGCGTACTTGGCGAGGTCGTCCATCGTCGCGAATGCCTCGGGGTTGATGACAGCCGTAACGAGCGCAACGTTCTTGACGATGGTGACGATGGTGAAGGTTGCGAGTTTGTTTACGGCGTCCGCGTCGGCTCTTATCCACTCGGGGTGCTGCTGCAAGTAGAGGTAGGCGTAAAGGATGTCGCCCTCGTCCGGGTCTTCTGCCCAGAGGCCGAGCTCCGTGCAAGAGAAGCCCTGCGCGAGGTCGATGCTGCTGATTTGAACGACGACGGACGCCTCGCCGGTGGCGCTGCTGCTTACGGAGGCGATTAGGCCGTCTGTGACGTAGTTCCCCAGCTCCGTCATGCCCTCCGGGCTCTTGCCGCTCGGGATGCTGCCGTCGCCTGCTGTGACTTTGGTAAATTTGAGGGTGCCCTCGGATGCGAGCAGCTTGCCGATGAGGGCGTTGCCCTTCTCGGTCAAATAGCTGCCGTCGTTGAAGCTGATTTCTGGCATTGTGCTTCCTCCTTTAGTTGGCTGGTTTTATGGTTACGGCCGTCAGGTAGACGGCTGCGGTGCCCGTGTAGAGCGTTGCCGTTGCTCTGCGGTTGACGTTCGGCGGCCGGGCCGTGATGCAGGAAGACGTCGCAAAGCCGGTGTTGATGTAGACGGTCTGCGTGTAGCTCTTGCGGCTGCGCAGGAAAAGTCTCATGCCGACGCCTGCTGCGACTATACGCTTCATAACTGCGGCGATGAGGTCTGCCGTGTCAATCTGTGCGGCCGTTAGGATGTCCTCGTCAACGTATATCCAGACTTTGGCCGGGAACACCTCGTCGAGATCAACCTGTCCGGGCTGGATGTCGAAAAGGGTTGCGGCCGCGCTGATGACGGTCTCGATGTCGCCGCCGGAAAGCAGGCTTATCATCTTGACCTTGATGAGGAGCCGGTAGAACTTGTCCGAGGCTCCATCCCGCGCTACACCGAAGTTCTCGCCGTATCGGTCGAGCACGCTGCCCTGCGCGTTGTCGAGGTCGTCCCACAGCAGGATTTTGTCTGCCTGCTCATGCACGAGCTCAAGGCCCCACGAGAAGGTGTCAAAGAGGCGGCCGATGTTCGTCTCGAGCGGCAGGCTGTTGTGGGCGTTTCGGACGTCTGCGCGGTTGTATGCGCCCGTAAGAAGGTCGAGCATCTTTCCGAGGTATCCGTGGCTCATGTGATGCTCACCTTGCTTTCTGCCGTGACCGCTTTCTGGCGGCTGCTTATCTCAATGTTGTCGTAGTTGTAGGCGCTGCCGTCGCTGCTGATTTTGAGTTCGAAGTCGAGGACGCCGGGAACGGTGTAAATGACGGCCGGTAGCCGGTTGTAGTAGATGTCCTCGCCGATTGTGGTGCCGCCGTTGGCGTCGCTGCCGATGTAGTCGATGATTGCTGCCTTGATGAGGGCCTTTCCGTTGGTCGGGAACTTGTCTTCATCGGTTACGAGGTCTGTAATCTTCACCCACACGTCAACGAGCGTGGGCCGCGAGAATTTGATGGTGTAGGTCGCTCCGCTGTCGGAGAGGACGGAGACGCTCTTGCCGCCGTGGGTCTGAATGCCTGCGGCCTTGCGCCGGAATATCTGCTTTGCAATGTCTCCATCGAGGCCGCCGTAAACGACTGCCTCGATGCTGTGTGCCGGGAGGCCGTCGCTGTCTTCCTCGTCCGTGTCGTTCTCGTAGACGATGACGGCATAGACGCCCTCTACATTTTGGAGAATCTCGCCCCGGATGGCGTCGGCGTTGACGCCGCCTGCGTAGTCAACGGATTTGTAGTAGCGGTCTCTGTAATCCTCGTCCGTCTCCCGGGCGCGGCCGCCCTCAAACGCCGCGGGATTGCTGACGTTTGTGATTCCTTCCGGGATGCCGGGGTTTACGATGGTCGTGATGGTTTCCTTCTCTACGTTGCCGTCTGCGCCTGCTACGGTGGCCTGCGCCGGTAGCGTTACGGTGCCGTCGCTGCCTATCTCTCCGGCCGCCACAACGACGAACTGATAGCCCGCTACGGTGGCCGCGAGCCAGCCTGCCGGTACGATGGTGCCCGGTGTGCCCTTGACGGTGATGTAGCCGCTGGCCTTTTGCTCCGAAAGGAGGCGAAGGCCGATGGCCTTGCCGAGGTTGTATAGGCTGGTTCCCACGGCCGTATCGACGAAACGGCTGTTATAGACGTCCTCGATTGTGGAAAAGAGCATATTCAGAATCCATGCGTAAATCCGTAGGAACAGGCCGATGGGCGAGCGGACGGTGAGGTTGGCCTTGGTGCCGAAAAGCTCTCGCGCCTTGTATTCGAGGGCGTCGAGGAGTTCTGTGTACGTTGGCCGTCGGAAGCCTCTTTCCGTGAGGCCCCATTCGTTGCTGCTCATTTATGCGCTCACCTCCATGCTGATTTTCTGGCCGCTGTAAAGGGTTGCCGCGAGCTCGACGGAAAGGCTGCGGCCGCTCCTGTCCGTCTCAAGGCTATCCACCTGCGCGACGTCGGTTTCTTGGAATACTGCTTCGCGGATTACCTCGTCAACCTCGTCCGGCTCGAGCTCCGCGTTCCTCCGGCCTAGAACGCGCTCGTACTCGGTGCCGTGTGTCTCGTCGAGGGGGAATGTTCCCTTCCACGTGAGGAGCGTAAGACGGACGCATTGCGCCGTGGTGTCGTCTCCGTAGATGTATTCCATGTCGCCGTTCTCGTCGATGGGAATGTCCATGGTCTCGGGGTCTATGCGTAGTGTCTTGTTTCTTTCCATGGCTCTCCTCCTTATGTCGGCATCGGCCCGCCGCCGTGGGTGTGGTTCTTTAGGCTTATTCCTCCTGCTACGACGTCGCCCGTTGCCGTGATGTCGCCGGTCACGGTGAGATTGCCGGTGATTTCAACGTCGCCGAGGATGACGATGCCGGAATCCGTGACGGCGAGGTAGATGCCGCCGTCGTCGGTGCCGATTGCAAAGCCGTCCGGCAGTCCGGAAACACCGCCGCCTCCCGTGGCGATGCCGCCCATGAATACGGCGTCGCTGCTCGAGTGGTTCCGCTCGGTGTTTGGCTCGCCCTCTGCGCCTCCGGCTACGGCGTTGTCGATGTCATGGTCGCAGAAGACGACGCTGCCGACGTCACCGGGCTTGTAATTCACGCGCATGGCAAAGCCGCCGCCGCGCTGGCAGGAGACGGGCACGCTCAAGATGGGCGGTTGGCTCTCGTAGCTGCCTTGGTCGAGGCGCTTGGAAATAGGCTGAACATCGACGGTCATCTTTGCCGGGTCGTATGCGATAATTTTTACAAGCTGCGCGACGTTGATGGCCGCGCTGGCCGTCTTCTGCTGCTGCTTCTCGTAGTCGTATTGCCTGCTGTTCTTCATGCTCATGCCGGTTTCACCTCGATTTCTGTCTTCCAGTCGCCGCTTTGGCTGCCTCTGTGGGTTCCTCGGACTATCATAAACCGGCCGTTAAGGTCGGAAGACTGGATTTTGATGAGGTCGGCCGGGCCGAGGTGGTAGTTGAGGAGGCTGCTGCGCTTCTTCGTCGCCGCCTCCTCATTCTTGGTGTCGGTGCTTTTCTTGGTGTCGAGCCCCGTCTCGATATGTATTTCTTCCCGCTCCTCGTCGCTGCGGAGGAGGCCGGTGCTCGGGGATAGCAGGTAGCCCTTGTTGACGCCGTCTGCGGGGTTGTTGATGATGATTTTCCCGCAACGGATTAGGAAGCGGCTCTTGCAGTCGCTTACAACGATTTCCGTCAAGACGTCCTTGAGCTTGCCTTTGCAAACCTTCCCCCGGGGGTATTCCTTGTCGATTGCGAGGTCGAAGGTGCCTATCTCGATGCCGAAGATGTTGAGAAGGTCTTGGAGCATCGCCTTGGCCTTGATGCCCTTCTGGTAGGTCTTGTTTATCTGGGCCGTGAGCCACTCGTCAAGCGCCTCCGTCGCGGTTATCTTCGTACACCAGTCCGTGGTGCTGCGCTTGTGCGAAAGTCCGCTGACCTGCCCCACAAAGATGACGCCCATATCGCCCTCGTAGCCTGCGTTGATGATGACGGGGTCGCCCTTGCGGATGCCGTTGCGCGTGGCTGCCGAAAGGTTGTAGGCGTTGATGGTCGCCGTGGCGAGCTCCTCGCTGTCTTCAAAAGGCACTTCAAAATCGAATGTGAGGTCGTCAAGGGAATACTTCTTCGCTCCGATTTGCAGGGTTGCTGTCCTAATCCAAAATTCCATCTACGCCGTCCTCCTTTCATGGAGGTAGAGCTTTACCTGCTGGCCGAAGTTCTCGAGCGTGACCTCGCTGATGCCTTCCTCGGTCAGGCATTGTGGGATGATGACGGGTAGCGGGAATCGCTCGTCTTCGACGCTGCCAAACAGGGGCCTCCCGTATCTCACGATGTCGCCGTACACGAGGGGCTCGCCGTCGCTGCTTTCGAGGTCGGCGGTGAAGAACTTGCCGACTTCGTTGTACTTGATGGTAAACATATAGGTCTTGTCCGTCAGTTTCACGGAGAAGGTGTAGGGAACTTTGGCCGTGTCGATGTCGATGTACTCAACCTCCTGCCCGAGGTCTATAAGCTGTAACGCCATGCCTATCCCTCCCTTACTTTGCTACCGCGACGGCGCGGGCGGTGCCGTTGTAGCTCGGCGTCGCCCTGCTGGCGGGCCCGCTGCTGCTGGCGGGCTTGCTGTCGTAGCTGCTGACGTACTGCGCGTATGCGCTGCTGGAAATGGTGCTCGATACGGTGGTCTTGAGGCCGTCCGAGCTTGTCTTCTTGGTCTGTGTCGGGTTGCTGCTGCTTTTGCCGCTGTCCTGCTGCGTCATTGTCGGGTAGGCCCCAACCTCGACAACCTCGGCCGACGATATGTTGACCTGCTGAAAGGTTGCTTTGAAGGAGCAGCCTTTCGCGTTCTTGGCCGAGGCGTCGAAAGTGAGGCTTGTTATGACGAGGTTGCTGACGCGGTTCCTGCCGGTGTAGGATACAATGTCGCGGCGCTCCCTCATGTTCTGTAGCGTGCTCTGGGCCTGCTGGCCGCCGATGATGACGCCGGAAATTGTGAATTTCATCGGGTCTTTGATGACGTGGTCGTTGATGTCGCCGCCACTCTCAATGGGGTTGGAGGTGACTTTGCTCGACATCGAGACTTGCTCCGTCTGGATATTGCCGACAGTCTCCGGCTCGAATCTGACCGTGCCGCACTTGCGGCCCGTGATGGTGTATGCCATAGCTCCGTCACCTCCTTATGCGTATGCGTGTTTGATTGCCATGGTGTCATACTCGTCCTCGCGGGCCTCCCGGTAGAGGCGCTTGAAGACTTCTTCTATTTGCTGCGTGAGACGGTCTGCGGTCTCGCCGTCCATGTTGCCCTGCACGGTTATCTGGACGCTCGGCGCGAAACTGCCGCCTCCGCTGACGCTCTGGGCTGCGCCGTTGATGAGGCGCTCGCTCTTGTCGGCCGGGATGATGGCGCTGCCTTTCGGGAGGAATGCGACTTCGCCGCCCTCCTCGTTGATGCGCGTCCAGCCGCCCTCGAAGTTGTCCGTGCCGGATGCGTTGCCCGGAATGCTCGTGCCGGTCACGCTGATGTTGGCCCCGCTGACGCTCTGGGCTGCGCTGGCGATGCGCTGGAACGCAGAGACGATAGATGTGGCTCCCTCGTCGGCCGCCTTTGTCATGCGGCTCCATGCGGTCTCTGCGTCTATCGCCATCGTCGAGTAGGTGCTGCTGGCCTCTATACCCATTGTCTTGAGGTTGAGGTCGGTGATGTCCTTCGTCTCGATGATGCTTTCCTGCGCCGTCGCGTTGGCCTCTGTGGCTGCGTCGGTGATGCCTGCGGTGTACTGCGACGTATCGACCGCGAGGCTTGTCTCTTGGCTCGTGCTGTCTGCAAGGCCGTTGACCGCTCCGTTGAGCTCGGTTATCTCGTCCTTGCTGTCTTTCGCTCCTCCGAAAAGGCCGGAGAAGAAATTTACAACGGCTCCGACGCCATCTGCGAGCCAGCCGATGACCGTTCCGAGGGTGTCGCCGATAACCTTTAGCACGTTCCCTATAACGTCAAGGACGGGGGAAATGGCCTCGAGAATCGGCGCTATGAGGCCGAGGAGCTCCGCAATGGGTGGCAGAATGGCCTCCGCGATGCTCTGGATGACAGGCATAAGCGGCTCGATGAGGGAAATGATGACGTTCAGAATTTCCGTTATGGGTGGCATGAGCGTCTCGACAAGCAACTGCAATATCGACGCGAGCGGCGGTAAAACAACCTGTGCGAGGCTGCCGAACGTGTCTATGAGCGGTAGCGCGGCTTGGAAAACCGTGCCGAGTACGTCGGTTAGGACGGGGAGGAGGACGGAGCCGAGTTCGAGGATTACGGGAAGCGCCTGCGAAAGGCCATCCGAAAGCATTTCGACGAGACCCATGAGCATCGGCTCAATGGTCGGCCAACTGTCGATGATGACGCCGTAGAAGTCCGAAAGAACGGGCGCGAATTTGTTTCCAGCATCCTCCATGAAGTTCGCCCAAATGCCTTTGAGGCTCTTGGTGCTGTTGGTGAGGCCGTCTGTGTCATTGATGGCCGCCTGCTGCACCTTCGAGGTCTGTTCTATAATGGATGCGAGGCGTACCTGCGCGAGCGTGGCCTCGTCAATCTCGTCGATGTTCTCGCCGAGACCCATGGCCTGCGCCTGCGCCTTGATGGTTGCGTCGTCGAGCTTGATGCCATACTCCGTGAGGGCCGAGGAGTTGCCCTTGATGCCCTCTTGGATGACGGCCAGCGCGTCTGCGTCCTCCATCTTGAAAGCGTTGCCGAAGTCGTAGGCCAGCGAGGTCGTTATCTTCGAGAGGTCTGTGGCCGCGTCCTTCGTGAGCCCGAGGTCGGTATACATCGCTTGGTTTTCAACAAGGAAGCCTTTGACCTCCGTTGTGCTGCGGTGTACCGCGTCGGCGTAGTTGTCGGCCCATGCCGCTGCGTTGGTGCCCTCGAAAAGGGTGTCGAACTTGGCTGCCGTGTTTTCTCCGGCCTTGGCTGCGTCGAGCGCTGCGGTGGCAAACTCCTTTATGGCCGATGCCGCCGCCTTGATGGCCTCTATGCCGAGAAAGGCTTTTAGAGCCCCAGAAATAGCCTCCTTGACTTTGTTCCCGGCCTCGCTGCCGGTGTTGCCCATGTCGTCGAGAGCCTTCTCCGCGTCACCTGCGCCGTCCTCGAGGGCGTCCGTGCTGTCGGCTGCGTGGATGATGGCCTTGGAGAGCTTGTCTTTTATGGTCTGTATCGGGTGCTTAAAGGCGTTCCCTATGGCCTTGGCTCCCTTGGAAACATCGTTCTTGAAGCCGGTGAACTTCTTTTGTGTGAAGCTGATGGCCCCGGAGACGCCTGTCTGGAAGCTCTTGGCGAGCGATTGGCCGTCCTTGATGCCTGCGGCCATTGTCTTCTTAAAGGCCGCGCCGAAGCTGTCGGCCTGTGCTCCCATCTTTCGGAACTTGTCGCCGATGTCGTCTCCGGCCTCCTCAAACCGCTCGCCCATGTTCTGCGCTGCCGAGCCGACGTCACGGGCTGCGGAGGTTCCCGCTGCGCCCATGCTGCTCATCGCTTGGCTGCAATTCTGTGCGCCGATTTGCGCACGGTCGGTTGCGTCGTCGATGCGGCCGAGGCCTTGCTCGAGTTGTTCGACGTCGTTAACGGCATCTTCGGAATTGAAACTGATTCCGTATGTGAGCTTTCTCGCGTCTGCCAAAATACCACCTCCTTATACGACGAAATAGCCGCCCCGGGTAGGGCGGCTATTTCTTATTTGGGTTCCATTCGTCTTGCCACATGAGGCGGGCCTCGACGGCCTCGCGGTATTCCGCGAAGTCCATGTTTTTGAGCTCTGCGTAGGTAAGGCCGTTTCCGGCGAATACCATGCACCAGAACTCTCTATGCCGCCGGGCCCGGCGCTGCGCTGTGGCGATGCTTGCTTCACTCTCTAAGAAAGGTCTCGATGGCCTTGATGAGCGCCTCCGGGCCCTTGAGGTCTTCCTGCTCGTCAAAGTATGCCATGCCCTGATTCCGCACCTCTGCGGGGGCAATCACGCAGTTTTTGAACATCCTGTCCATGTACTCTGCGGATTTCTTCTTGCCGCTGCCGGTATTGCCGCACTCGTCATTGGTATCGTAGTACCACGTGGGGGAAACGCTTTGCAGCGTGTATTCCGTGCCGTTCACGGTGACTTTCTTCTGCTTCGCCATATGTTTTCTATATCCCCTTTCGGATAGTGATTTGGGCCTCTTGGGCCAGTTGTTTCCGGGCATCTATATCCCCGCCTTAACGGTAGTTGAGGTCGGGGATGTAGACGTTCACGGTTACGGTGCTCGGGTCTTTGGTGCGAGGGGTGTCGGGCATCTTGAGGATGCGGCAATTCTCCTCATTGACCTGCATCGCGTCCGCGTCGTTGACGTCGGAAAGGGAGAAGCGGACGGCTTTTTTCTTGGCGCACAGCTCGCGGATGTAGGCGAGGCTGGCCGAGGTGCTCATCAGAGGGATGGCTGCGGTGCCGCTGTTGTTCGCGTTTTCCGAGTAGGTGACGTCGCCCTTCGCTCCGACGTTGGGCGTGACGGCGTCCTCGTTGTGGGTGAGGGTAATCACGCCGTCAGAGGCAAAGCCGGTGATGACACGGCCGCCGAGGCTGACGGTCACTTTCATGGGGTCGTAGGTGGTGACTTCTTTGGACATTGTCTGTTCCTCCTTTCATCGGTTACGCGCTGAGTGTGGCGCGGAGCGTGCCCTTGACCTTGACGCTGTGGACAGCCCCCTCGAGTTGCGCTTCCCACACGATGTCAGGCATCTTGCGGGCCCGGGCCTCGTCGTCGGTCGCATCGGCCCGCTTGGGGACGGTGACGGTAAAGACGCCTGCATCGCTCTCCGGGTCGGTGGCAATGATGCCGAGGTCGGTGGCGCGGTTGAGGGCCGCGAAGACGCCGGAGGCGATGAGGGCGAAGCCTGCATCCGTGTACGGAACCTTGGCGTTGTTGAGGAAGATGCTGTAAAGTTCCTCCCTCATGTACTGCGCGATATAGTCCGCGCCCATCTGCACATCGATGAACTCGCCGTCGCAGCAGACGCCGTTCTTGACGTAGATTTTCTTGTACTCGTCCGTGAGGAAATTGATGTTGGCCTCCTCGAGGGCGTCGCGCTGGGCGTTCGTGAAGTTCGGTAGAGAAATGCCCTGTGGCCGCTTGAACTTCCACGTTACGCTCTGTGGATAGAAGGGGCCGACATTGCCGACGTAGGCCGCGTCCGCTTCCTCGTCCAGCTTTGCGCTGTCGGTGCAGATGAGGGCGCAGCGGCGGTTTGTGACGGCGAGGGATTTGTTGCTCGTCTGGCCGAAGTAGAATTTGCGGTGGTCTTCCTCTCCGGCTCCGAGCTCGGCCTCTGTGGGTTCCGTGCCCTCGGCCCATGCGCAAAGCGCCTTTACGGCGTCGTCGCCGTCTTGGTCGGTGAGCAGGATGTACCAGTCGTTGTCGGTCTCGCGGATGGTCTCTACGGCCTCCACAAGGGCCTTCGCCTTGGCTGCTGCATCGCTGCCGGTGGGCGCTGCGATGCCGCCTACCTTCACCTTGCGGATAAGGGTCTCGGCGAGGGTGGTTTTGCCCTGATTGAACAGGGCCGCAACCTTGCGGTAGGTCTTCTCTGTGTCGCCGCTGTTCGGGAAGTCTGCGGCGACTTCCTCGAGGCTGCGGTAGGTCTTGATGTCCTTCGCTCCTGCGGTGCTCAAGATTAGAATGTCGAGCGCCTCGGAGGCTTTGGGTTTCGCGTCGATATTAACGACTACGATAACGTCTTTCGCCATTGTGTTCACTCCTTTTTCGTTTCTTTGAGGACGGCTGTCTCGATGACAGAATCGAGGCGCTCGTCTGCCTTGGTGTAGCGGATTCTCACGTCGAAGCCGT
>ULWH01028040.1_pt1 | contig 19902 bp, 15 predicted proteins | sample 1960201 | NCBI WGS metagenome assembly ULWH01 (sample SAMEA4835808, study PRJEB28245) | human gut metagenome | biome: gut microbiome; material: fecal sample | place: Denmark | collected 2008
CTGAATTGTAAAATTAAATTAATATTTAATATATCGAGGGCAAAATGAGATACAGAAACAATATGTGTATCGTTTTTTTGTGCTATTGGGTAGGATAAATTACTTTTGTCACGAAGATTAGATTAGTAAACAGAAGCGATTTTCATTGCTTCTATGTATATATAAATATGAAGAAATTATTATCATTGCCTCCCAATTTGGTGAACAGTTTCCACAAAATTACGAAAGTTGATGTGGATGAATGGTTTTGCACTTCTGATCCGGTGGGTGCCAGATTGGGTTCGGGTGGGGGAACTACCTGGTTGGTTGAAGCGTGCCGGCAACATGAAGCGCCACAAGCCTCAACCGGAGAGTGGTTAGCCAGAGAGAAACGAATCCTGTTGCATGCCGGAGGGCAGAGTCGTCGTTTGCCTGGTTATGCTCCGTCGGGAAAAATCCTGACACCGATCCCGGTATTCCGGTGGGCCAGAGGACAAAAGTTATCTCAGAACTTGCTGTCTTTACAGCTTCCTCTTTATGAGGAAATAATGCATAAAGCCCCGGAATCGCTCCATACATTAATAGCGAGTGGCGATGTATATATACGCAACAGTATGCCGTTGCAGGATATTCCCGAGGTGGATGTCGTTTGTTATGGCTTATGGGTCGACCCGGCTCTGGCAACCAATCATGGTGTGTTTGTATCGAACCGACAGACTCCCGATAAGTTGGACTTTATGTTACAAAAGCCGTCGCTGGCTGATTTGGGACAGTTGGCGCAGACTCATCTTTTTCTGATGGATATAGGTGTCTGGTTGTTGAGTGACCGGGCAATGGAACTGTTGATGAAACGTTCGTATACGGCTGATGGAAAGACAATGAAGTCGTATGACCTCTATTCCGATTTCGGATTGTCGTTGGGAGAGCATCCCCGGATTTCCGATTCCGGATTAAATCAGCTTAGCGTTGCTATTCTTCCTTTAGAGGGTGGCGAGTTTTACCATTACGGGACAAGTCGTGAACTAATATCTTCTACTCTGGCTGTTCAGAATCTGGTGCGTGACCAGCGTGCTATCATGCATCGGAAGGTGAAACCGCATCCTGCGATGTTCGTACAAAATGCAGAAATAAATCTGGCTCTGACTGCCGCTAATTCCGAACTATGGATTGAGAACAGTTATATCGGAAAGCATTGGATACTGGATAATCGTCATATTATTACGGGGGTACCGGAAAATGACTGGGAACTGAACATACCCTCCGGTGTTTGTATTGATGTCGTTCCGATTGGAGAAAAGGAATGGGTAGCTCGTCCATACGGTTTTAATGATCCGTTTAAAGGTGGATCCACGGATGGTAATACGCTCTTTTTAGGGAGATCTGTTCTTGATTGGATGAAGGAAAGAGAGATACAAACAGATGCCTTTGACGATTTGCAAAATGCTTTGTTGTTCCCTGTCTGCAAGAATATTGAAGAATTGGGACTGGTGATGCGTTGGATGGTATCTGAACCGAAACTGGAAAGTGGACGGAAAATATGGGAATTGTCTCCAAAGATGTCTGCGAACGAACTATCTGACCGTGCAAACCTGGGCAGGTTATTTTCCCAGCGTGAAAAACTTCGTCAGGCAAACTGGCCGATGTTGGCCGCTAATCATGAGAAAAGTGTCTTTTATCAATTGGATTTGGCCGATGCCGCTAGCGAATTCGCTGCAGGTAAAATTGAGTTACCGGCGCCGCTTTCTTCTGATGCCCCTTTAATGAAGCAGATACATAACCGAATGTTTCGGGCACGTGTTATGCAACTGGAAAGGAAATCGTATGAGGAAGAGCAGCAGGAGGCTTTTTCTCTGCTTAGGGAAGGATTGATTGGCTCTGTTTCCCGTGAAAAACAATCTCCTTTTTTGAATGTATATCGTGATCAGATCGTATGGGGACGTAGTCCGGTTCGTATCGACCTGGCCGGGGGATGGACAGATACACCTCCTTATTGCATGTATGCCGGAGGAAATGTGGTGAATGTGGCTATCGAGTTGAACGGGCAACCTCCGTTGCAGGTATATGTTAAACCTTCGAAAGAGTATAAGGTGATTTTACGGTCTATCGACCTGGGTGCAATGGAAGTTGTTTCAACCTGGGAGGAACTGAAAGATTTCAAGAAGATAGGTTCTCCTTTCTCCATACCTAAAGCGGCATTGGCTTTGGCAGGTTTTGTCCCTGAATTTGCAGCAGAACATTATTCTTCTCTGGAAGATCAGTTGAAAGATTTTGGCTGTGGCCTGGAAGTAACTTTACTGGCTGCTATTCCGGCAGGTTCCGGATTGGGAACCAGTTCTATCCTTGCTGCAACGGTGCTGGGGGCTGTTTCCGATTTTTGCGGATTGTCTTGGGATAAAAACAGAATAGGCTATCGTACCTTGATCCTTGAGCAGTTGCTGACAACCGGTGGTGGATGGCAGGATCAATACGGTGGTGTATTGCATGGATTGAAGCTTTTACAGACGGGTGAGGGATTCAACCAGAATCCTTCCGTTCGTTGGTTGCCGGAACATCTGTTTACCGATCCGCAATGTCAGGCCTGTCATTTGCTATATTATACTGGGATTACCCGTACTGCGAAGAGTATCCTGGCTGAAATCGTACAGGGAATGTTTCTGAACAGTGCGACCCACCTTCGCCTGCTTTCGGAAATGAAGGTGCATGCACTGGATATGTTTGATGCGATCCAGAGTGGAAACTTCGATACGTATGGTCGGTTGATTGCGAAGACATGGGAACAGAAGAAAGCACTCGACTTCGGTACCAATCCTCCGGCGGTGGAAGAGTTGATTACACAGATCAAAGATTATGCGTTAGGATATAAATTACCGGGAGCCGGTGGAGGAGGTTATCTTTATATTGTGGCGAAAGATCCCGAAGCAGCCTTACAGATACGTAAGCAGTTGACTGCTTCCCCACGTAATCCGAATGCCCGCTTTGTGGAAATGGGACTTTCGGACAAGGGGTTACAGATTAGTCGGTCATAATATTTTCTCTTTTATAAAGAGGTATCCGATAGTGGTTAATAAAGCCATAAAGAGGAATGCCATCAAAATAATGACTTTATTAGGAGATATCGCTTTTAAAGGTACAGTAGCAGGGTCGATAATTGCATATACCGGCGTTTGTTCCTGTACCTTAAGTTTATCTTGCTCATATTTTTGTGCCAGCGAGTTGTAGACATTAAACGTTAATGTCATTTCATTTTTTAAGCGTTCTTGTTCTGTGCGGTAGCTTGCTGAAATAATATTTTTGTTCGAGTCTTCGAATTTGGCATATGTTTGTTGGGATTTATAATAAGCATCCCGGGCTTCCGCATATATTTTCTCTGTAAATTTTAAATCTTGTTTTGCCTTTTGAGTTCGATAGTTAGTAATATAGGTCTGGAGTTTCTCCAATATGACCTGTGTTAATGTCGCTGATATGACAGGATCCTGCATTCGTACATTAATTGTTATAACCATCGTTTTCTTATCGACAAATATGGATATACGATTTCTTAATTCGTTTATAACCTGTTGTTGTTCAGCTGTCAGATAGAAAGGGTTCACCTTATCTGACTGTTCTCTTTTTTCGGAGAACAGTTGTTTTATAGCAGCCAATCCCCGGAAAGGAATCCCCAATATATAGCTCCACCAGGTTTCACGCTGGTATTTGCTGATATAATCATATACTGACGAATGGAATGTACCCTTTTTATCAGTTATTTGTACAGGAAATAATTCGACCAGGAAAGGTATGCTTTGGACGACATCCGGATACAGTTCCGGAGATATAGCATCTGAACTACCCGTATTATTCAGGTTGATACCTGCCATAGCAGCCAACCCTCCCAGATCCCCGGTCTTTCTGGTATTATCATTTGTTTCCGGTGCCAGTTTAGCGGTCGTTACATATTCTTTGGGTATGCTGACAGCTATTATTAAACCGATGATAATAGCTGTTCCACATGTTTTCAGAAATAATACTCGCTTTTTCCATGCATATAGGAGTAGTCTAACTTCGTTATCCATAGATATTATTTTTTTATCATGTTTATGATGGAAGTTACCATTGCTGCCATTGATGTTGCCGAACTACTGATACTCATGATTTCTGACAAGCTGGCTCCCCGGTCACGCTGTGACTTGCTCGGTACGACGATTTCACATCCTGGTTCCACTTTCGGATATCGTTTAAAGAATATTCCAGTTTTCCGGGTTGTTGCAACCTGCCCGTTCATATAAATGACGATCGGATATTTACGTGAAAGATCGTTATAGCCTCCGGCCTGTGAAAGACAATCGCGGACGGACATTCCTTTATTATAAGTGATGCTGTTGGGATAGGTTACAGCACCACTGATCTTTACGGTGCTTTGTAGCTGAGGAATATATAGAATATCTCCGTCCTGTAAAACCAGGTCTTCGGTACATCCCGGGTGAGATAATGCTTTCTCCAGATTGATACCGACCGGATAATCATGTATATCTGCCATCGATAAGGAGATCGAATCCTTACTTTGTTTATTGGCATTACTTAATTGTAAAAGAGTTTCGACCTGCCTGATCTCATCATCACTGAGTTTTCGTTTCAAACTGGCTCCTTTTACATAAGCTCCAGGTGTGATACCTCCTGACTCTTTGATCAGATCACTCAGTCGTGTATTTTTATGTGGAAGGGCATAACTGCCGGCAAACATAACTTCACCATTCACCTTTACGACCTGTTGCTTTTGGTATCCCGGAGAGAAACGGACATATACTTCGTCAAAAGGAGCCAACGTAAAGAGTGTGTCGCCAGAGCTTGTTTCTAAGCCGTCTTTTAGGGTAAATTTGAACACCTTAGCTATTTGTTCTGTGCTTTGGGATGATTGAGGATTTTTTATACGTCTGGCTACTTCCACATTGACAGTTGCCGCCGCTTCCTGTAATCCTCCAGCTAGAACGATCGCATCCTCTATGGTCATGTTTTTTCGGTATGGTAAGACGGTATCCGCCTGGTTTACGGCTCCTCCTACCTTGATTGTGTATGGCTCCCGTAAATCAAACAGTGAAGGGATATATAACTGGTCTTCATTCTGTAGTTCTATATCCGGTGAGGTGCCATTCAGTATATCTTGTATATTGATTGCAATGACAGAGTGTGTGAAGTCGGGATTCAGGCGGGTGATTTGGGCACGCCCTATAAATTCGTCTCCTTTTAAACCGGCAGCCTGTTGTATTAACTGTTTGACCGTATGAACAGAAGGACTCAGTTCATATTCTCCCGGGCGCCATATGGCACCGGATATGGTTATCCTGTTTTCGTAAAAGGGAATGACGGAGTCTACCAATAACGAATCACCATCATGAAATGTGAATGTGGGGAATTGCTCCTCTGTCACTGTTGCAATCTGATAACGCGTTCCGGATTTTCTTTTCACAGTAACATCCTTCGTATAAGCATCTCCGGTAAACCCTCCCGCCATATCCAATAATTGTGAAAGGGTTTCTCCTTTTTTTAATTCGAAGATGCGGTTTCGCTTTATTTTCCCTTTGGCAACCACGAGCTGTTCGTATGGGCCGATGATGATCATATCATTGTCTTCCAGTCGTATATTCGTATTATATTCACCATGGAGTAAATAGTTGTAAACATCCAGATTGGCAATTTCTTTACTGTTGCGGTATACTTTGATACTTCGTAGCGAACCGATGTTGTTTACTCCGCCTGCAGCATATAATGCATTGAACAGAGTAGCGAGTGATGTCAGTGTATAAGTTCCGGGAACTACAGCTTCGCCAACTATGTTGACCTTTATACTGCGAATCTGTCCCAGACTGACGGATACAAAAGTATTGGGTTCCCTGCCGTCTATCGTAGCCATAATGCGACCAAGTTCCTGTCGTATCCGCTGTTCAGCCGCCTCTATGGTCAGTCCGCTAAGGGCAACAGGCCCTATATCGGGTATGATGATTGTTCCGTCGGGTGATATTGTCAGTTTCAGATTTAATTCTGAATCACCCCATACGTGGATGAGCACTTCATCGCCGGCCGAAAGTCGGTAATTAACAGGGGTTGGAATATTTAAGACCGGTTCGAAAGTCAGGTTCTTTTCAGAGAATATTTCACGTCCGAATACGATCTCTTCCAACTTCTGAACCGGTTTGTTTTCTTCCCGTTGGAGTTCCAGGGGAGGTAATTCTTTATTGGTAAGAGGTACTCGTCCGGGAGTCTCTTTTTCCGGGGTTAATTGTTCTGCTTGAGATTGTTGGGTAGTTGTTGTCTTATCGATGTATTTTGACATTTCCTGTTGGATCTGTTCTTCCGACATTCCTGCCTGTTTGGCTTTATCCAGCAGCTCCTGTGGTACCTGTGCTTTGATGACGGTACATACTAAAAGACAGAAAATACAAAAAAAGTACCTTTTTACAGTGTTCATAAAATTTCTTTTGTTTTTGTTACGATTCTGTGGCAAGCGAACCCATCTCCGTACGGATTCACGGCTTTACTCATTTGATCATAATAAGTACTGTCCCTCAATAGTCGGGATGTCTCCGTTACGATTTTATTGAAATCTGTTCCTACTAACTTGACAGTTCCTGCGTTTAATGCTTCCGGGCGTTCTGTTGTTTCTCGCATGACCAAAACCGGCTTCCCCAGTCCCGGAGCCTCTTCCTGAATGCCACCGCTATCTGTAAGAACGAGTGTTGACTGTTCCATCAGATAGATGAACGGCAAATATTCCAGCGGCTCTATAAAGAACATATTGGACGGTTTTGAATCTCCGAATATTTCCCGGATCGGTTTCCGTACATTCGGATTCAGATGCATTGGATATACAAAGTCGACAAGCGGATGATTTTCGGCTAATGTCTTGATCGCTTTGCATATAGAAATGAATCCTTCTCCAAAATTCTCACGGCGATGACCTGTTATTAAAACCAATTTCCGGTTACTTTGTTCGGTTAATCGCGAGATTTTATATCCAGACCTATTCAGTTCATTTTCCAGTTGTTGTCTTAGTTCTTCATCCTTTTTTATCTTTTCTACCATATGATATAAGGCGTCGATAACCGTGTTTCCCGTAACGATGATATTCCTTTCTGCAATATTTTCATCCAGCAGATTTTTTTTGCTTAATTCTGTCGGCGAGAAGTGGATAGAAGCGATTCGTCCGGTAAGTTGCCGGTTCATTTCTTCCGGCCATGGGCTGTATATGTTGTGTGTCCGTAATCCGGCCTCTACATGTCCGACGAGGATTTGCTGATAGAAGGCAGCGAGGGCAGTTGCTGTGGAAGTGGTGGTATCTCCATGCACCAGTACAAGGTCTGGCTGTGATTCGCTCAAGACTTCCCGCATTCCGGTTAAAACCCGTGCTGTTACATCATATAAATCCTGCCCTTGTTTCATTATATTCAAATCATAATCAGGATGAATATCGAAGAGATGAAGAACCTGATCCAACATTTCCCTGTGTTGTCCCGTGACGCATACGATTGTCTGAAAATCTTCCGGATATTTCTGATACTCTTTAATAAGCGGAGCCATTTTGATTGCTTCGGGGCGAGTTCCGAATACTAACATTATCTTTTTCATATTTGTGTTGATTATATTTTACCTAGTTTGACTAATACTAAAAAGCGAACCAGATGGATCTGGCGTTTGATGCGGCTGGGCTGTTTTATCAGCCGGTAAGCAAATTCCAGGTTGTGGTCGACCCACCATTTGGGGGCACGTTTGACCTGCCCGGTGTAGACATCGAAACTTCCGCCCAGTCCCTGATAGATGGCCGGATGCACTTTGAACATTTCTTCCATAAGCAACTCCTGTTTAGGTGATCCCATGGCAACAAATACGACATCAGGTTTCCTGTTTTGGATATCGGCGAGCAAAGCTGCTTTTTCCTCTTCCGTTTTGATATATCCGTTTCGATAATTGGCGAATCGGATATCGGGATATTCCTGTTTTAATTTGTTTACGGTTTGTTCGATGACTTCCTGTTTACTGCCTATCAGATAGAATGTTTTATTTTTATCATACAATTCAGCTATTATTTTCAACCACAATTCACAGCCTGGTATCTTGACAGCGTTTTTATAACCTTTCTTTTTCACTGCCATAACGGCTCCATATCCATCACAGTAACCGATGTTCCGGTTTATGATATCACGTGTTTGCTGGGTTGCATGTAATATCTTTTCTGCGTTGATGGCGATTAAGATCCCTTTCCGGCTGTTCACATACTGTAAAAGCTCATTGGCAGAAGTAAAAGGAAAGACCTTTATGCCATTTAATGTAACTCTGTTTTCTTGCATATTTATTCTTGAAAGTTTCACTATTTTCTTTGTATTGAAACATTAGTTTCATCCTGAAGAAACTGTTCTGATAATATTTTTTCCAGATCCTTTGCAACTGTTGAAGCCAGGAAATGCTTTAGGGCATACAGATAATTGGTTTCGGATATTGTTTGGGTAAGTTTCGGATTTAAGATCAGTTGCCTGATGCATTCATAAAAATCCTGTGGGTTGAAAGTGGATATCAAATGTCCCATTTTTCCTTCGATAAAGTAATCAACGATACCTCCGACAGGTCTTGAAACGATCGGTAGACCGAAAGCCATAGCTTCCAGAATGGAAGTTGCCATTCCTTCTTCATAAGAAGGGAGGATATACAGGTCGCTGTTTTTGAAGGCATCAATCAGTGTATTGCCGGAAATAGCTCCTGTCAATATGACATCTTCTATGTGATTCTGCAAAATATATTCTTCCGCCTCGACCAAATCTGCTCCGTCTCCGCAAACCAATAATTTCAGATACGGAAATTCTTTTTTCAATAATCTGAAAGTGTCCAGTGTAATGAAGATCCCTTTAGTCTTGATGATTCGTGCCAGGAAAAGAATTTGCTTGATCTCACCTGTCCTGTGGTTGACATCGAAAGTCTTTAGAAGTTTATCGTCTACCTTGGTGGTTGTCAGTCTGATGGGACAAGTAATACCCATACGAAACAGTTCCTTTTTGAATTCGCCCGATAGGACGAAAATAAGAGAGGATTTATTATATACAAATTTGAATAATCTGGGTTTCCTTACAAGAATAGGTGCCAGGTTTGTGTCCCAACCATGAATAAAAGTTACGACTTTTTTGCAGAACAGTTTTGCCAGTAAGATATATATACCGTCCCGTATCAACTGATATCTTCTCAATGATGGATTGACGATGACGATATCTATCCGGCAGAATATTAGTTTGAATATGTATTTGAGGATATCGAAAGGGAAGCATATAATTGCCGGAATCCCTTTCCGTTTCCCATAGTATTCGTAGGAAAAAGGAAAAGTCCAGTAATCATGTAGCCCTGAATAGTGGCTGGCAACTCCTCCCAAATTTGAAAGATCCGGAACAACAAATAGTAAATTCATTTATGACAATCTTAGATTATAGATGAGGATAAGTATAAACACGCCGCCCATGTAAGTAATGAGCAGTCGCTTCCCGACTTTGCTTTGCCGGTGAACGAATACGTTCAATCCATATCCGGCAATGATCAGTTGAAACGGGATATGAGGTAATTGGTAACGGATATGTAATGTATAGAAAGTAAAGAATATCATTATACTTTGCAGAAAGATAAATGCAAGCATTGGTAGATAATAGTAAAGTTTCCTTTTGAAAATATACCAGATCCCGTACAGGAAAAAAAAGGAGAACAACATCTTTATAAATGCCGTATAACTGTATATAGTAATATAATTCGCTTTGTCGCTGTCGGATATGAAGTTTGGGAACGGCCCGATTATCATTGCAATAAAATTAACCAGCATGGTAAAGGCACCGCCGTATGAATTTTCGTCGACCCGGTAAGTGACTGCATAGAGTAATGCTTCATAAGAGCCTCCTTGCAGTGTCGCGATAAAATCTACGGCAATTTTGAAAGCTAAACCACCTAAAATAAACCCTCCGATAAGTAGATATTTCAGTCTTTTGGAACTGTTGCTGTTAAATAGCAGTAAACCGGTAATTAATGAGATAAACATCATAAAAACCAGTGCATATCTAAAAAAGAACAAACCAGCTGTATAGGCTAAAAAATACAAGAGGTTTTTCAAGTTCTTTTTTTGCAGATACTTATACATATAATATAAAGACGAAATTGTAAAGAACAGAAAGAAGTTCTCTTTTAGTCCGACTACTGTGGTATAGGCCAGAAACGGCAACGTCCCCCAAATGAAAGTGACCAGAAGGGCGTAACTTTTCTCCAGAAAATAACCAGCCAACTGATATAGCCGGAATGAAGAGATTGTGATAACAAGTATGTTGAAAAGTAATAGAAGATCGATTCCTATATTAGCACCAAAAATGTGGTAAGTAAAATAGACAATTAGAGGAAATCCCCAGTCGTCTATATTGAAACTATTACATTTCAGATAAGTGAAGAGTTCTTCCAGTGAGTAATTCTGAACCGCAACACCGGTTGAATGATATAACCATGAATCGATCGGGTTGTATCCTAGAGGATTACCGAAATGTAGAGTATAATAATAACGTAGTGTAATGGATGTTACATATTGAAATAAGATAATACTCAGTAGGCATCCGGTTATTTTATTTCTTGAAAAGACCTGAACACCCAATATGAAAATCAATATGATGAAGAATAATTGAAATAGAATCATTCCGTTATCCGGAGCATTTGCCGGATAAAATAAAGGTAACAGAATGGCTAATCCCGCATAAGAAATAGAGATGCAGGAGCTAATGACGACTGTGTTATAATGATTTGTATATAACATCTTTGTACATATTGTCAATGGAAACCGAATGATAGAAAGCGAGCGCCTTTTTGCTATAAAGATCATATTGGCTATCTATGGCTTGAATTGCATCCAATATCTCTCCAACCTTGTCTGTATCTACACAGATACCGGCTTGTGATATACCGATAGTCGATTGAAGACCGGGAATACTGTTTCCGAGCATCGGTATCCCAAACCCTGCATATTCCCATATTTTATTAGGTGCACAAAATATGTTATTCAGTGATTCGTATGTATAGGTGACAATCCCGATATGTGCATGGCTTGTGATATGCAGATGAAGAGGAGGAGATACAAAATTTTGGTGAATGATAAATGGAAACCGGCTTTTGAGGTCAGCCAGGTAATCCGTTTCTTTTCCCATCAAAACCAAGCAATAATCCGGCAATTGCGATACGGCTTCACAGATAGCATCCAGTCTTCTTTCTTCAATGATATGTCCTTGGTAAAGGATTATCTTTGGGGATATATGCTGCAAAATGGTGTTGTCGATCCGGTCGATAGACAGTTTTTTACAACACGGATGTTCGGAAGGTTTGTTAGGTATGACAAACGGAGTCTTTGGTAGATTGAACCATACCCGGAATATATTGGCTCTGTTTATTTCTGGAACTACAATATTGTGGGCGTACGCCGATAAGTGATGCAGCCATTTTAACCGAACCGGAAATTTATCATAAAGTTCGAATATGTTCAGGATAAAATTATGTCTCTCGATAATTCCCCGTAAGTGGAGAGCTGTATCGACTGTCGCAATCCAGATAACGTCATACGTATTATTTGCCAAATAGTTCTTTACAAACTTCCTGTATTTAATAATCCGGTTAATACGGTCGTATGCTTTGTGGAACAGATTTCCCATATAAGGCTTCCCGTACAGGTGGAAAAAGGTTACCTGTTTTTTATAACGTTTGTCAATGTTGGGATCATATTCTCCCTCAATAACGGTGACGGAGAAATCTTCCTGCCGGGTTATTGAATCCAGAAGAGCTATAACGGGAGGGTATCTTTCTATATTTGTATCAATTAGAACAACGATATGTATCATAGTCGATTTGTATTAAGCATTTATATATATTCGGTATAATTTGTTTGCCTGTTTCTCTATATTAAATGAATCGTTCCATTTTTCTTTAGACCGGACAGCCATTTCCCGGCGATATTCTTTATTCCGGTATAATTCATTCAAATAGTAGGCCAATTGGCTGGCTGATTCGTTGTTGATCAGGAAACCATTTGATTTATGAATGATGATTTCCGGTATGCCTCCGATTCGTGTTCCGATCAAAGGCAGGGCAGCAGAGGATGCTTCCATTAAAGCAACCGGTAGTCCCTCAAATCTGGAAGGCTGTATATACACGTCGAAAGCAGGTAGGATTTCCAGTATATCGAATCTTTTACCAAGCCAGACAATATGATTATCTACTTGGAGTTCGGAAGCAAACGATCGCATTGCCTTAGAATAATTGTCTTTTCTCCTGTCGTCTCCGATCAGGTAAACCTTGAAATCGTTTATCTGATATTCTTTTTTTAGTATCTGTGTGGCTTTGATAATTATATCGATCCCTTTCAGATATTCGAAAGCGGAGATATGGCATATCCGAAATACCGGTTTATCGTTGAAGCCTAGTTTGACTCTTGCACTTTCCTGTTCGGTAGTGACTGGATTTACTCCCAGATATAAGCATCTGACTTTTCCGTTTTGGTGTAGAAACTGAAGATACTGTTGCTCTACAGCCCGACTGACGCAAATAACGGCATTGCTTTGCCGGTACACGAAGCGGCAATACCAAGTGTAGAGTATTGTTTTGACAAATCCTTTCTGTTTCCTGTACTCTTTATAGGAAGAGTAAGGATTTACTGTCGAATGGAAAGAGATAAACAGTTTGAAGTGATAAAAGAGATGGAGGAAACAAGTAAGCAATTTGAATGCCGATGTAAAATGGACATGGACGATAGCCGGTCTATACAACAGGAAACAGTTCAGATATTCTTTAAGCAGTTTTAGTGTGCCGGATTTAGAATCCAGTAACACGATTGTATGTCCGTTCTCTATCAATGCCTCGTGGTACACAGGAGCATCTTCCAGTGTATCATAAAACAGGAATATGTTATGATAATTATCTTTTGCCAGTTTATTTGCCAACATAAGGGTAAACTTATCGAGACCGGAGTATACCTTTGGCGAATAACACATGCAATGGAATATATATTTTTTATTCATACTGTATTTATGTATTAGTGATCGATAAAGTCTGTGTACAGGTGAAACTTTACGTTTCCTTCCAGCAAAGACAAAAAGGACAAGGCTGAGAATGTAAAGTCCTTGGGATGATCCAAAAATACCAACAACTCTTTTTTCTCTTTCTTCAAAGCATGAAACAAGACATAGGGTGACATCCGTGATAGCGTGAATTTAGACAGGATTGAACCGCTTTTCCTAATCTTTGTCGGAAGAGTTCCATAAGAAATCCGGGAATGGGTTCCATCTGTTGTTTGCCGGAATAATCCGGGGGTGAGATATTTATGTACGCAATTGACAATCCGCATGGGGAATGTATATTCGTAGGAAGAAATGGGAAATTCAATAAACTCCCCGTCTTGATCTTCTACCAGGACATCGTTTTTAAATGTATATATCGGTTTGTCCGGTGTAAGTGTGAAGTCATAAAAGGAATCGTCTCCTTTGTAACGGAACCCGGTTGAGACGGATGAATCTATTTTTATATTCGCTTTCTTAAAAGCCTTGTATAAATGGGAAAAAGGTTGTACTGCCCATCCGCCCGCCCGGAAAGCTACAATCCGATACGAAGGGTCAACTGTTCCGGCAATCCTGTTCAACATATTACAACCTTCAGTAAACATGTCGGACACTGTTTCTTCCGGTAAGGAATTCAGACTGTAATGGGTAAAATCTTTAAAGTCCCAGGTTCCGTTTCCATTGTAGCGGGCATCTATCCAGTGAGGGTGGATATGCAGTTCGATGCGATGACCTTGCCGCACGATTTTTTGCAGTTGGGTTGTTATCTTTTGGGCATCTTCCACTGTTTGTGGCTGTGCTTCTAAAAACTTGATCATTAAATAATCGACGAAAAAGGTTGCTTTCCCGTTGATTCTGTTTAGTTTATTAAGTAATAATTCGGTAGGACGTATAATGCTATTGTCCACAGTTCCGGATCTTTCTCCAAAGAATAATTCGTAGTCGAATGATAATATAACTTTTTTCATGTAATCAGTAATTATAAGACCGATTTGATCTTGTTTCTTACCCAATCTCTGGCTTGCCTATCCAGTACGATGAAATAGGAGCATGTCATGACGGAAAATGATGATGTTATAACGATCACAAATAGCCTAAACAAGCTGCTCTCCATGTGGAAATAAACCAGAGCAGGTAGGATGGATGACAGGATAACCATATAGAAAAGAGGATAAACGATTTGTTTTAGAATCACTTTTCTGGAAATGTTTATCCATTTATTCAGATAATGAGTTTCTACCACCAGACAGAGAACCACTACAATGATATTCAGTATGAACGGTGTATAAAAGGGTAATCCGATTTTGAGAAGCAGGTACGATACCGGTAATACCATTATTTGCATGGGGCCGGTGAACAGATTCACTTCCTTCATGCGTCCGACTGCCTCGATAGCTATATCAAACGGTCGGTTGAAGGTGTAAAATAGGCTTTGAATAATCACCAGCCGGGCCATGATCATGGTTTCAGAAGGAACTTCTTTCAGCCATAGAACGAGGATTTTATTGATATCCAGAAAGACCGGCAATGAGAGAAGCCATAGTAATGAAAAACCGTATTTCGAATTTTGGTACAGCAGGTTTTTCATTGATTCCTTTTTGTCGTCGGCATATAATTTTACGACTTGCGGAGTTACGGCGATTTGGAAATTATTTACAAACGAGGTCAAAGCCGAGTTTATTTGGTAAGCGATCGCACGTGCTGCATTGATAGCCGGATAGAAGAATATATTCAACAGGATATTTACTCCCTGGCTACTAAGTAGATATCCGAACATGCTCATCATATTCCAGCCGGAAAAAACAAGTATAGGTTTGTACAGTGCCTTATCTTTCACTATGATAAATGCGCATTCCGGATATTTTTTTCTGCAATACAGAATGTATATTCCGCTGATAACCAGATTGACAAGGAAGATCAATAGTGAATAAAGTATCAGTTTGTCTGTATTTATCATCACCAGTAAATAAACGATCAAAAGCTTTAGTACCACGTCAATAATGCTGACATATGCATAGATATTCATGCGCTCATGTGCAATGATACAGGCGTTGTAGGGAGACTGGATGATCGTTAACAGACTGGCGGCAATGGAAAACTGATAGCACCATTGTGCCGCATACATCCGGTCTGGTGGAATATTCATTTTATAGTCAAGAAACCACAGACCGATTGTTTCTGCCAGAAGCAGGATCAGGATTGCCAGAAAGAAATGGATAATGAGAGTGGCAGAAAATGTTTTTTGAAGTCGGATGAAATTTCTTTTACCTAATTCGAAGGTTAGGAACCGCTGTGTTCCGGAAGTCAGTGTCCCTTTCAGAAAAGAGAACATAGTAACTACTCCGCCGACTACATTGTAGATCCCGTAATCATTTACTCCCAGTGCATTTAGAACGACCCTGGAGGTATATAAGGTAACTGCCATAGTCAGCAGCATCCTTATATACATCATCATGGCGTTTTTGGCAATGCGCTTGTTGCTCTCTGTCGTTGTCATTCTTTTTTATAGACTCCGGCAAAATCGAGTATTATTTTCTTTGGGTCGTAAACTAACTCTTTGAAAGGATCGTGTGCCACCAAAAACGCCACAATATCCGCCTTTTCGTACGCCTCCCTGTAATCAGTCAGTTTAAACACCTTATGCTCCTGCACATTCGGTTCGACGACCAGGATGTCGGCATTGTTATGGCTTTGCATTACTTTGGTTGTGATGTATTTGGCTGGTGATTCCCTGAGGTCGTCGATGTTGGGCTTGAAGGCCAGGCCCATCATGGCGACGATTGGCTGGCGGTGATGCTTCAGCTCGAATTTGAGCATGGCGTTTTCTATCTTTTCTGCACACCAGAACGCTTTGTAGTTGTTGATCTCACGCGCTTTGGCGATCAGCTGCGACTCGTAGGGGAATTCGGCGGTGATGAAATACGGATCCACAGCTATGCAATGTCCACCGACACCGGAACCCGGTTGAAGGATATTTACCCGGGGATGTTTGTTGGCCAGCTCGATAAGCTCCCAGATATTGATCCCGGCCTTGTCACATATCAGCGACAGTTCGTTGGCAAAGGCGATTTGTACGTCGCGGGACGAGTTTTCGGTTAACTTGCACATCTCTGCGGTTTTGGCATTGGTCTTATGCAATGTACCTTTTACGAAACGGCTATAGAACTCGATTGCTTTCCCGGTCGACTCCGGATCGATACCACCGATCACCCGGTCGTTATGCACCAGTTCATAAATGACATTACCCGGCAACACACGTTCCGGACAGTAGGCAATGTATATTTTCCCCTTCAGTTCCGGACGAAGTGAGAAGATCAGCTCCGTCATTTTATTCGTTGTCCCCACCGGTGAGGTAGATTCTATCACAAACAGGTCGCCCTCTTTCAACAGGGGGATAGTCGAACGGGTTGCCGTTTCCACATAAGAGATATCCGGTTCATGGTTTCCTTTGAATGGGGTCGGTACCACAATCAGGTATACATCGCTGACCTCCGGTTTGACGGAAGCTTTCAGGTGTCCGGAAGCCACTACCTGCCGGCACAACTCCTGCAATCCCGGTTCTACAATATGGATCAAACCTTTATTGGTCATTTCTACCACCTGTGGGTTGATATCTACGCCTACGACGTCAATGCCGTGTTCGGCTGCTATTATTGCTGTGGGCAGGCCTATATAGCCAAGCCCCATAAAACATGCTTTCATCTTTTAGTTCAGTCTTTTAAATAATATTTTTTTCATTGATAATTTTCTTTTTATGATATATCTTGTCCAGACAAACATTCAGTAACGTCCAGACCACTATATCTCCCAGAAACAGGATATTGATGTTGACGAAGGGAGCAAGCAGAATATTCACGCTGCTGAATATCCATGAGATCCCGAGGATATAAAGCAACGCCTTTCGTGGTGAAAAGCCCATCGCCAGAAATTTATGATGTATATGGTTCCTGTCAGGTGAAAACAGACTTTTCTTTCTACGGAACCGGATCAGCATAACCCGGATCACATCGAACATCGGAACGATCAGTGTAGAGAAAGAAATCAGTATCGCACTGGGCGAGTGGGGAGCTTCATACGGATCGTATACGGCATAACGGATACATAGAAATGCCAGGATATATCCTAAAGTCAGGCTACCGGTATCCCCCATAAATATCTTGCGGCCATGTTCGGCCTGTCCGAATACGTTGTAGTAGAAAAAGGGGATGAGCACACCCAATGTCGAGAAAGACAGCATGGCATACGTCCACATCTGATAGTGCAGAAACAGGGATCCTAAAATGAGCAATGCCGCTCCGCTCAATCCGGAAGCCAATCCGTCGATACCATCGATCAGGTTGATCGCGTTGGTTATGAATACGATAGCAAATATCGTCAACGGCATCCCGATCCAGGGAGCCAGTTCATTGATCCCGAATAAACCGTAAAAGTTATTGATCCATAAACCCGATAGGGGAAGCATCGTGGCTGCGATGATCTGTACGATGAATTTGGTATGATACCGCAGGCCGATCAAATCATCTTTAATACCTGCCAGGTAAAGAATGATCAGTCCGCAGATAAGCAGATAAAAATCGGGAGTGATGTGGGGAGTGATATCCTTCGGTATTTTCAAACCATACAGATAACCAAGATAGGAGATAGCGGAGACAAAAGCTAATGAGAATAAAATAGTCGGGGCGAATGATATCCCACCCAAGCGGGGAATAGCTTCTGTATGTATTTTTCGCTCATTAGGCATATCAAAGAGTCTTTTCGTTAATGCCACGATCAGGATGCGTGGAATTATTAACATCGAGAAGATGATTGATATTATAAAAGCTAGTAAAATCAAGAGATATATCATTTGCGTTGTAAGTTAAGTTATACGACAATGTTCGTCAGTCACATGGGGGTAACTGTCGGAAGCGATTTTGCTCATAAAAAACATACCTGATTTTTGGCTGATAGGGGGCGTGTCCCTGGAGAGGTATGTGTTTTTTGTCTAGCTGTGTATATAAACAGAAAATGCGCAAAAACGTTCATGGGAGAAGTTGCATTTACTCTATTTTAACGCTGAATTTCAACACATTTGACGGTGTATAGAAAGGTGTCGGTAATAGGCATCGCCTGATATTCCATGTATACAAAAGATTATATTTTGTTGTTAAAGACTACTTTTTCTCTTTTTTGCATTCATTGGCTTCATTATTGTATATACCTTTTGATAATTAAAGCTTTAAAGAATGTATTGCAGGCCCTTCGGGTTCATTTTGCTTTCATCCCGGCTTCATCCCGGGTTCACCCCGGGTTGTATCTGATTTTTTGATTGGTAGTAACTGCGGCTTTTAACTTAGAATAATAGAACTGGGGTGAAATGCGTAAAGTATTGGTATTTAATTTATTGCAGTTCCCTGAATTTTTTTAATAAGGGAACTCCAGTTCCTTCCGCAGGAAACTACAATTTCCTATGCGGGAAACTCGCGTTTCCTCCTATGGAAACTCCGGTTTCCTAAGCAGGAAACTGAGACAGGACGAAGTGTCACGATTTATGATAAGTTGTCAACTGGTTACCTGTATCGGCAAATGATATGATTTTACTGATTGAAAAGAGTAGGAATGGTGATAAAAAAAGAATAGAGCATGAAGGTCTATGAAAGCAGGTATGACGGCCATATGAACCCGAAATGAACCCGTGTTTTGTTTGTAATATGTTGATAGCTAATTTAATATGGCGAATAATGGAGGCTGAAGGCATAAAGCATAAAAAAAAGAGAACCAACCTTGTTGATTCTCTTTCGGTAGTTGCGGAGACAGGACTCGAACCTATGACCTTTGGGTTATGAGCCCAACGAGCTACCACTGCTCCACTCCGCGATATAGTTGCTATCATTACCTGATTGCGAGTGCAAAGGTATGAATTATTTCTTACAAAACAAATTATTTTACAAATAGTTTGTGTATTTTTTTGCTTGACACATTTACCCTGCTGATAGTAAGGCAAATGTGTCAATCTGTTTTATAATTCATTTTCTTCAAAATAATCTGCTTCATATACCTTCAGCTTCTTTTGCAGCCGGCCGATCTCCTGTTGCATGGATTTGACACGGTTCAGCAGATGGTGAATGGCGTCTATTCCTTCGAAGTTGATGGACAGGTCGTAATACATACGTGTATACCTTTCAATATCGTGCAGTTGGGAAGCTTTCAGGAACTTCTCACCTTCAACGATACGGATTTCTATCAGTCCTCCTTCTTCCAGGCGGAAAATGAAGGCCGGTTCGATATGGCATATCCGGCAATATTCATTGACTATAATTAAATCTGCTTGCATAGTACTCATGTTTTATTGATTAAGACTCTGTATTTCGCGGAACAACTCTTTCTGTTTATCCGTCAGATTAGTCGGTATCTCGATAGTATAAGTAACTATCAGGTCACCGAACTGCCCTTCTTTCTTATAGATAGGGAAACCTTTGCCTTTCAGGCGCACCTTGGTATTGTTCTGGGTGCCGGGGCTGACTTTCAGTTTTACCTTGCTGTCCATCGTTTCCACAATCTGTTCGCCTCCCAGGATGGCAGTGTACATGTTGAGGGGAACGGTCACATACAGATCGTCGCCCACACGTTTGAACCTGCCGTCGTCGGTAATGGCAAAGGTGATGTATAAGTCTCCGGCAGGACCGCCGTTAACGCCCGGGCCTCCCTGGCCTTTCAGTTTGATGGTTTGTCCGTCGGCAATACCGGCCGGTACGGTGATACGCAGATTCTTTCCGTTGACGGAAATCACCTGCTTGTGTGTCTTTGCAGCGTCAGCCAAAGAAAGACTGAGTGAAGCATTATAATCCTGTCCGCGGAACATGTGGCT
>ULWH01008986.1_pt1 | contig 19817 bp, 18 predicted proteins | sample 1960201 | NCBI WGS metagenome assembly ULWH01 (sample SAMEA4835808, study PRJEB28245) | human gut metagenome | biome: gut microbiome; material: fecal sample | place: Denmark | collected 2008
GGCACCTCGGTAGAATCTTGCTCTGACAACTCACACTCTGCTCCTGCCGTAAAGCCGCTGATTTCCCCCTCTACTACCTACAAAGCCGGACAAGCGCGTTTTACCAAAGATTGAGGATAAAATTATGAAAAAGGGCGCGAAAAAACGGCTTGCCATGCAAACCATTCGTAAAAAATATATTCTTGATATATGGAAAACTATTGAAATCTTTCCGCTTGTTTTGCTTGGTGTGTATGACACTCATTTCATTGCCGCATTTTTCAACTTCATGTCATTATTTTCCGCTGCTTAACGTAAATTTTATGCCCTGTCCGTATAATATAAATGTCTGCATAATCATAAAAGGCTTGCGTATAAATTGTACGGAAAGGACTTGACAGCACCATGACCGCCGCTACTATAATTTTGGCAGGCAGGCAGGCAGGCGACTAAACCCGCCTTTTGGGTTGTTCAAAAGTACATAAGCATACATTGAATACCGCTGCGGCGTAAAGCACCGAAGCGGTATTTTTTGTGTTGTTTATAAAATAAAAAATACGAAAGGGGATAACCAATGAAAAAAATCACTTGCATTCTTACTTGTGCTTGCCATGGCAGTCTGTATGCTGCCGGGCTTGGCGCTGGCGGAGGGGGTGCCAGCGTTTGCAGAGGACGATCTCAAAAAGATCGACATTCCCGATAACCTTGTTACCGTTAACTGCACAACTACTGGTGACAGCAAGAACTACGGTGCGATAAGCGGCGGGTTTGACATGGACAACGCAGAGCCCTATGATGATGGCGGCGTTTGGAAGGTTGTAGTTCAACTCAAACTGCTGGCTTACAAAAGTCAGTATGATGCTGATACGGGTACAATCCATACCCCAAGCAGCATAGGAAGCACGGTGACTTCGTTTACTCTTAAATATGTTAACAACGAAGCCTACGCGCTGGACATCGGGCGCAAGATCAAGGCGCAGCAGCGGCAGGCCATGAAGGACGGCAAGTTCATCGGTGCGCGTACTTCCTACGGCTATCTGAAAGCCGAGGACGATTGCCACCAGCTTATTGACCGTTTTCGGAACAAGCCCGGTCTTTGACGCCCCTCCTGTCAACAGCAGATTTCTGGAGAATTGCTGTACCTCGCTGCGTGAAATATCTGGGATAGCAGTTTTGCCGAATCTTGGATTCAGATACAGTCGTAACATGTTTGCGTACTTTGAATAGCTTGATTGTTTCAATTCCGGCTGTTGCTGACGCAACCAATCTGATGCAATGCTCTCGAAGGATGTTGTAAACAATCTAGGAGAAGGATGAAAGCTCTTGGCGGCTTCAAGTTTTTTCTCCGTTTCCTCATAGGTTTTCCCAAACACATACCCATATCGGGTTTTTCCGTCGATTTTCCCCTTTGGGTATCGTCCTTCCCAACGTCCGTCTTTTCGTTGATATATGTTTTTGCCGTGCCTTGGCATGGACATCACCTCCACTACTATTTTACTGGCAGGGAGAAGTCTCATAGGTATTTACGGGCATTTTTCTGAAAATTCACAAAGTCGCTCTTGCAGACATCTTGACAGCCGCAGAGACAGAGTGTATATAATATCATATCGAATGGAGTCAGATTTCGTAGAGTGGTTTACTCTACGAAAAATGATGATATCGATCACAATCAGGATGTTCATCTCATCTTTACCATGCAGGACAAAGAGAACTCTACAGTGGCTTGCTGGGGGTAAACTCGGTCTGAATATAACCACCACTATATGAAAGAATTGTTTGAAGGTAATTCTTTCAACGGCGAAGCATATCTAAAATGCAATACTGTTACTGTCTTTTTTGTGAGACAACCAAATGTAAAAAGGTGGCTTCTCTTCTGGAGAAAAACGGATTAGAAAGAGCGTTTTCCCCTCAGATTATAAGGAGACACCGAATAAAGGGCGAAAACATCGAGTTGATGTTTGATCTTCTTCCAGGCTATGTATTTGCCTACTCAAGTCGACCAGTAAAAGAATTATCTCAATTAAAAGTGGATGGTGTTATCAGACTTCTTGGCTCTCTCGACGATGGTTACAGTCTTTGCGGAAAAGACCAGTTGTTTGCATTAGGTCTTTTAGATAGAAATGGAATAATTGATGTTATCAACATGCTACGTGTTGGAGATGCTGTGATTCTTTCAGACAGTATATTTGGTGGTCATGAAGGAAAGATTGTTCAAGTTGATTATCGCAAGCAGAGAGCAAAGGTGTTATTTGATTTTGTTGGCGTTTCTTGGAGTTGCTGGGTTGCCTGTAATTTTATTATCTCCAAAGCATAAGTCCATATTTTTATCCGGATTTCAAGGGATATACAAAAGGAGGATATTGATGAAACAAAGTGTAAGTGAAGATGATTACAGAAACCATCTTATGGAAAAGCTTGTCTATGAGTTGCCAGTTCTGAGAGCGAGACTTGGCATATCGCAAGCAGAACTTGCTAAAAGGGTAGGAATATCAAGGCAAACATACAATAACATCGAAACAGGTAAGAAAAGAATAAACTGGTTAACCTTTAATGCACTTGTCGCAGCTTTCAAGTCTAATGAAGGTACAAACGCAATGCTTGTAAAGATTGATGGATTTGAAAATGAGTTGTTGGCGATAATGGATCCTAGTGCATTGGAAATTTGTTCCGGGGATATGAAATAATCAGACTGTTCTACATACATCATAACATGGGTAAGATAGTCACTTACATTCCTAAAAATGAGGTGTGATAATGGCAGAATTATGGTATCGACTTACGAAGCTTCCAGATTTGACACTGAACAAGTATGCCTCGTTAGTGGGAAACGGTGTTGACGGCATAATAGAGAAACATATTGCTTTTTTGAGGCAATTAAACCGAAAGGGAATTGTCTCAGGTTTGTCATACCATCTTTTTTACTTGTATGTTGCACCTGAAGATAAATCTAAAGATGCGCCAGGACATAGGCTCCAAATCTATTTGATGATAAGAGGAAAAGCGGATGCTATGGAAAATGTACCCGCTTTGATAAACGCCTCTCCACTTGCGGATTTCTATAAACTTGAATCCAAAGTTAAGAAAAGCCCCACAGGTGACGATTCATGCAGCATTAGTAATATCCTAGCAATAACTGGCCTTGATCTTCCGGTTTTCAACACCTGCGCTTTCTTGACAAAGTCTGAAACGCTTCTTCCCGCCAGTAATGGAGAGGGCGAAGATTATTATATGCTGCGCGAATGGGAAATGAATGAAGATGGCCGCCTCTATAACATGTGCAAAATGATGGAGGCATTGAACCATACTGCTCTTTACCGAGTCGATTTGTACCCTGTCGAGAAAAGTGTTTCTCTTAGAGATTCGCTTCGTAAGCCGATGAACATTCTAAGAAAGAGACAAGACGACAGGAATAGCGGCTCTAGAAAAGACTATGATGGCAAGGATGTTCTCGATAATTACGAAGACCTTATCGAAAAATATGATACATCTCCGCATTTTGTCGCTAATGTTATGGTGTTTGCCAATGGAAAAGAAGATGCAGTTTCAATTTTAGATGCCGCGGGGTCAGAGAGTTTATTAAAAGGGAAATATAACATAGCTACCTTTTCTTCTAACTTCGGTCCTACCAGCTTCTTAGATGGTGAATTTAATGGCATGGACAATATGCGTGAAAGAATGGTTGTTAGAAAAGGACGTCCGGGTTTGGTAATATGTAGGGAAGATACCGTCAGTATCAATCTTAATTATTTGCCGACACTTTTTTCACTTGAAGAAGTTGCGCCGTTTTTCCGCCTTCCGGCCCTATATGACGGTGAGATAATCCAAATGGCTAAGGAAACAGTTCCAGCCGCTGTTGATAGAAAAGGTTCGTTGTTCTTGGGCAAGGACAACAATGGTTATGATGTTTTCTTCCCACTTTCCCTTTTGCCAAAGCACGCTTTCGTGTCAGGTGTTCCGGGTTCAGGTAAAACTAATACCATGCACCATATCACGTCCTCATTATGGAAAGATCATGGTATCCCATTCCTGGTTCTTGAACCTGCAAAACAAGAATACCGAGCACTAGCTAATGATCCAGATATGAAGGCTATATATCTGTTTTCTCCAAATGCAGATATGAGCTTTCCATTACATATCAATCCGTTTGAAATGCCCAAAGGTACTCTTGTTGCAGAACATATAAGGAGACTATGTTCTGTATTTGAAGGAGCATTCCCACTCGAACCTCCTATGCCTTTTCTGCTTGATACTGCAATCGAAGCTGTGTATAGGGAATTAGGTTGGATTCCAGAGCATGTATATACAGGCGAAGAAAAACAAGACGACGGCAAGAAAAAAAGAGCGCTTCCAACTATGTCGATGCTATATCGCCGTTTGGAGCAAGAATTAAAATCAACTCAGTATAGTGATGAAGTTCGAGGTAACTTGGAGTCAGCTCTTAAAGTCCGAATCGGTAGCCTTCTCCGAAGAGAAATGGGCGATGTGTTTGACGTTCCTGAATCTACATTCACACCGGAAAAATGGCTTGAAGTTCCTGCAGTAATTGAACTTGAGTCAATGGGAACGGGACCAGCAAACTTCTTAACACTGATGCTGTGTTCGCTTATAAGAGAAACACTAAAAGTTAATCCTCGTTATGATGGGGCTGTTAGGCACGTCATTTTCATTGAAGAAGCGCATAACCTTATCGGACCCGAGTCCGAGGAACAGATTGGAGCTGACGCCGATCCAAAGCAAGCTGCTACGGCTTTTGTAGTCAAAATGCTTGCCGAAGTACGGGCGCTTAAAGAAGGCATAGTTATTGCTGACCAATTACCAACGGTTATGGCGCAAGAAGTATTAAAAAATACAGGATTGAAGATCGGCTTAAGAATCACGTCCGCAGATGATAGATCACTTTTGGGTAGTACAATGGCAGCAAGTGCGTTGCAATTAGAACAAATGTCAACGTTTGCTGTCGGTGAAGCATTGATTTTTTACGAAAAACTCATGCGACCGTTCACAATTAGAATAAAAGAATGGTGGGGTGAGAGTGAGAATCAAAAAGAAAAAGAAGCTATGGTATCACCCAAAAATGATTCTGATTTGAGGTATGTACTGTCTACAAGAGAGACATATCAAGATGAAAACATTAGGAGCATCAGAATCATTGGCAACAAGTATTATCATTTGCTCTGCGATATAGAAAAGCGCCTTGATCCCTGCGAGTATTGGCTGAAATCGGTATCCGCTCAGGCGGCAAAGATTTCAAAGCTGTATAATTACCTGGAACAAGTCGAATACGGTAAAATCGAACTGTCAGAGGATGAGAAATTACAGAAATACGATCAGCTTGAAGCGCTTCAATCCAGCAGAGAGACCATCCTTGCAGATAAAGCTAAAATCCGAGAGCCTTTTGAGTTAATTAACACAATCGGAAATTGGGTGTTTGCTTTAGAAAGACTTAAGAATGGTCGTTGGACTCGATTTGGTGCATCGGAAGCTGATTTGATAAAGATTACTCTTCTTCAAACAAAAATGAGTGATCGTGTATTGGCCCTTTTCAAAGCGTTAATTCAAGCGATAGGGACGAGGAAAGATATTCAGTCAATCAATAAGGAAATCGAACGGCTAACAGAACTATCGAAAGAACTAAATGAGGACCTCAGTACATATATTAAACTTTATGGCGTAGAGTCATTCAATAATAATTGAAAGGAGATTACTATCATATGGGAAGCTTCAGAGAAAAAAACCGCGAGGGCGTTAAAGAAATGCAGGAGAATAGCAGGGAGACCACCGAACTCGGATCGGAGATGACAGAGCAAGCGGATGAAATTAATGCTGTTCTTGAAAGCATTGAATTACAGGATGAAGAGGATGTTCAGGCTATTAGTGAGACTGGACGTTCTTATCAGAGCAGTTTTGACAGTGCGTTTAGTGAACAAGTTGAAACAGCGGGACAAGAGATTGAGCAGCAAGGAGAGCAAATCAAAGAAGCGACTGAAGGTGAACTCGAAAATGTTCGTTCGGGAGTCAGCAAATTAGAGCAGGCTGGTGGCATTTCGGAAATTGGACGTGATGCTGCGGAGGCAGGAAGGTCAAAACTTGAAGGCAGTGCCGGAGAGTACGAAGGTATAATCTCTGATGCTGAGGGAGTTGTTGGCGAGACCAAACAACAGATTGAATCACTAAAGAACAATTTGAGCGGCATTTTCGGATAATAATCAATCGAGTTTAGGAGAGCTTCGTTAATGGCAAAGAGTTTTAAGGAAATCGGGAAAAAAGCCGAGGCATTAATCGAGCAAGGCAAAGAAGCTGATCGAAAGGTGCAGTCTTGCCAAGCAAGAGTTGCTTCGTCAAATAATAGGGTTGCGGCGGCAAGAAGACAGCTTGCAGCAGCAAGTGAGACCGACGAAAACGGAAACCCTGCCGGAAACGTTGAACAAGCCAAGGCTCAGTTGAGTATGGCAGAAAACCAGCTTGCTGCAAGCCAGCGCGCTTTATCGTCTGCTCGTGGAGATGCAGATAGAGTTAGGCAACAGAAGAACGCTCATGTTCAAGAGATTGAACGCCATAATCAGGTCGAACGATCAAACTTAGAAAAACTGCGCAAATTGAGATCGGGGGCTTTCGGAGCAGATTCTGTTGCACTAACAGAAGGGCTGGCTCAACGATTAAATGAGGCGGAAGACGCAAGAGTTGCATTGCTCCGTAGCATGGGAATTGAAGCGACCCCTGACCATGTTGCCGTTGGAGGAGATGGAAGCGCCGCCTCGGGATGGAAAGGCGGAGGGTTTGCTGCTTTAGATACGACTGGGCAGGCTCAAAGCTATCGAGGTGGTTCCTCTGAAGGGTTGGGATCCAGAAGTGGAGTTGCTACTCCGGTCGGTGGTGCTTTAGGAGATTCTTTGGGCGCAATTGATGCTCCTGCTGCTGCTAATCAATCCATGTATGCAAATCAGAATAGAGAAAACCTTTCGGATTCTGTGAATAGTGGTAGTTTAAGTGGCAGAAGAGGATTAGTCCTTGAGCCAACGACATTAGAGAGCTACTACAATAAGGCATCAAGCATTTTGAGTGATGAGGGATTGACTCAATCACAAAAACTACAGATGCTAACTGAATTAAGGAATCAAATGATTTCAACAGCTCAGATCGAAGCTAGTGGGATTGAAGCAGGTGCAATTAAAGAGAAAGTAAAAGTTTTAGGGCTGACAGAAAAAGAAAAGCGAGAGATGGGGACTCGGTATATTGAGAGGATACTTGATGTATATCGCGATAACCTAACAGGAAGAGGTATTCCAGAAGGGAAAGACCTTGATGATTTTATTTCTGTACTTCGAGCACATTATAGTGCTGAATTGGAAAAAGATATTGCCGGATTACCAAATCAACTGTACGAAGATCCAAATTACGACACAATAAGTAAATTGAGTGTTCCGTTCGTGATGGGAATGCATAATACTCTAATAAACTCTCACCATGAAGATGTGAGGAGACTATATGAAAAATATGCCAACAAAGTAACAGTTTGCGATACAAGTTATCTTGGAACCGCACAGTATAAAGCAAATAGAGGTGTATACTTTTTTAAGGCTCAAGTTGCAACAGGCGATGGGCAGATGGACAAACCATACCAAACAGCATTTCATGAATTTGGTCATAACATTGACTATTTGATGGGAAACGGTAATCCCATCTCTGAATCATGGGGCGATAACGAACTGTATCGTGCAATTTGCAAAGATTTTGAAATATTAAAGGGAGATAGAACAAACGAACAACTGGTAACTGACCTTAGAGTAGAAATGAAGAAGAACAATTGGACGCTTTTCCAAAAGGGGAGTGTATCTGATATACTTGAATATATGACAGGGATTGACTATCCATTAGGATCGGGACACGGCTCGAAATTTGTTCAGGAAATATCTCCGGACGGTACAATAGTAGAAAGAAAAATAAGCTATTGGCACAATAGACTTCCCAACAAGGAGTTTTTTGCAGAAACATTAGATGGAGCCGCTGCAAATGAAGAAAGCTATCTAATGATGAAGCGTTTCTTCCCCAATGCAGTTTCTGTCGTACATAGGATTATTGGAGGTGAAATAAAATGACTAGGCAAGAAGCAGTAAAAGCTTATACTGACCGATTTGGGGGGTTTCCCTTCATGTCTACGCGGGGACTTCCCGATGACATGGTAGTTGAATTGGTGAAAAAGGCTCTGGAGGAAAACAGAGAAATATCTTTTGATTTTGATGAAGATAGTGATTTCTGAATAAAAAAACATATAGGAGATGCTTATTTCAAATGGCTAATTACAACATTGGGCAAACATGTTCTGGTCGAATTATTAATATCTACGAGGGCAACTGGATCGTTGAGCTGGAACTAGGCGTTATAGGTCGCATACTTAATGGCGTATCATTGGCATCGCTTGAAGCAGGAGCGGCAATCAACGTCCAAGTAAAACAGAACGACAGCAACGGTATTGTTTTGGAATACATACCAGCGTCAGAAGAAAAACAAAATGATGTTCCGAACGTCCCTAAGCCCTGGAACAATTGGAAGGATATGCCTGCTGGTCATGGACAAGCTATGACAGCGATGTTTGCTTTACGTACACATACTGATGCTTTCCTTAGCGAACTCACCAGTGCGAGAAAAGAATGGGAGGATGCAAAGGCAAGCAGCCAGCAAATCTATGATTCTGTTACATCCAGCGCACGACAGCAGTGTGAAGATGATAGGCAGAGGTTTAATAACGAGTGTCAGAACAATATTCAAGCTACAGAAGCCAGAAGAAACACTGCATACGCCATTGTTAACGCTTGCAACTACTTCATCAGCAATATGCCCCAAAAAGGCGCAGACGGCGCTATCGGAGCAGCTCGTGGCGCGATGAGTGCTGTTGATGGGATTAATGGAAATGTCCAAAATGCAATTAGCGCCAAGGTTCAGGCACTTAGAGAATTATGCAATTGCCAGATCGCTGAGTCGGAACGAGTGAGAAACGACAAGCTGGATAAGGCAAGAACAGAGCAGATTGGCCGTGACACTCAAGCAGAACGTAGATTTGAAGCTAAACACCGGAGTATCTGTGATTCTCGTCGTTCGGATATCCAAACCGGTTTTAATAAGGCTACGGTTCATGCTTATCAGCAAGAGATAAAATCCTCTAGGTTTAATGCGACGAACTATGAATGCCCTACAGAAGTTCCTGACTATATTATGCTTGGCGATATTGGGCTGGTAATTCCAAACAATTCTCAAGACAATATGGACGTTGTTCAAGCTGTAGAGCTTCAAACGGCAGATTTGGGGAGCAAGAACCGTGAGGAATATGTGGTAAAGATTCCGTATGCGCAAAGGCTCTCTGATGGGATTTCTCTTCTAATGAGGTATTCCCCTGCTGATAGAGGATACGTGCAGAGCTTGATTCAGCCGCTCCTCTTGAAACTGTTTATGTCGTTCCCCGCAGGTAAGCTCGAAGCAACGATGATTGATCCGCTTGAGCTTGGAGCAAGTTTTTCGGATATTCCTAAACTTGCAGAGGGACCTAACTCTGCGAGGATTATTGATACGAAAATCTGGAGCAAAGAGAAAGATATCGAAAATGCCATAGCCACCTTACGTCAGCGGCTTGAGAATATGACACAGGCATACGGTTGCGATCAGATTAGCCGCCTGAAGAAAGAGGTTATTCGCGCATTAGCAATAACAGACTTCCCGGTTGGGTTTAATGACACTGCGTTGAAAGACTTGCACGCTATTGTTAGAAATAGTTCTTCATTGGGCGTATGTGTTTTGATTTGTGCCAATGATGAAGAACTTGAAAAGCTCAAGCAAAGGAACGCAAACCTTGTCGCTGAAATTGCACAAAGCGTTGTCGAGACCAAAGCTTCCGGCACGAGACTTATGCTTGTTGGCAGCGATAAGAATCGTTTGTTTGTTCAGCTTGATGAGATGCGGGATGTGATGGAGCGTAAGAACAATATTATCCCGCAGATCAGTAGCGTTATTGAGCATATGCAGTTAAAAGTCGAGCATTTTGACAGCATGTATCGCGAAGACATCTATGACAGTAACAACTGGTTTACGGGCAATCATGATGAAATAGCCATTCCTATCGGTATCAAGGGAGCCAACACTATTGTTAAGATGGTTCTGGGCAGAGGCGGCGGCAGCACTGAACACCATGCATTGATTGCTGGACAAACTGGCGCCGGTAAGTCAACCCTTCTCCATACTCTCATCATGAGCACGCTCATTAGTTATTCACCCGATGAAGTGCAAATGTATTTGCTCGACTTTAAGGAAGGCGTAGAATTTAGCGCATATACACGCTATAGACTTCCTTCACTAAGGGTGGTTGCCATTAATAGTGAACGAGAGTTCGGCTTGAATGTCTTGAAAGAGCTTTGCACAGAACTCGAAACAAGAACAAAGCACTTCACACGCTACGGTGTCTCCGACATTAATGGATATGTAAAACTTTCAGATGTACCCAAGGTCCCCAAGTTGCTTCTTATTTTTGATGAGGTACAGGAACTGTTCAGAAGTAAGGGAGAAAGTGATTCAATCAGCAGTGAGTGCCTTTCCTGCCTAAACAAGCTGGTTATGCAAGGACGCGCTATGGGCATCCATGTCATTCTCGCTTGCCAAGACTTCCACAACTGCTCCGGCCTGGAAGCTTATTTCAGCCAGATGGCTATCAGAATTGCGGTTAAAGGTTCGGAAGATGGTGCCGCATCAATTCTTAGCGCGGATAATGCAGGTATTCGGACACTCCAGAATCAGCCTGCCGGTGCTGCGATTTACAACGGCGGCGGTGGTGTTGAATCTGCAAATAATTTCTTCCAAGTTAGTTATATCAATGAAGAAGAGAGGTTGGAGCTCCTGACTCGCCTGGACGCTTACTTTACCGACCCGGATGTTGCTCAACTCTATGAGGATCAGCAAACGAGAGTCCTTCTGACAAACGCGGAAGATAACATCCATAATTGCTTCAACCGTTTAATCCTTGAAGGGGCTGACAGCATAAAACAACTTGGCACATCAAAAGATGGTTATGGATTGCTTCTCGGTCAAGGCTTTGGGAAAAAGAGTATTTTCATGCCTGAATTAAGGAAGAAAGATCGAGATAATCTTCTTGTTGTAAGTAAAGACGAGAAGATGGCTTTGAGTTTGTTTGAACTGTCCGCTATGAGCGTTTTGTATGAAGAACTCCATACAAGCGCAGATAAAGCGAACGCCTTGGTATACATTGTCGATCTGTTCGCTGATGAACTGTCAGATGGGGAGTGTGACTTTGATTATCTTGAGGAACAATTCCCGCAACAAGTTAAGGTGGCTAAGATAGGTGATGCTGAAGAGCTTATTAACAGCCTCTATGAAACTGTCGTAGGACGCTCTGAAGGTTCATTGCCCACATCTGAACGCATTTTCCTGATGTTCTTTGGAATCAATAGAGCAAGGAGACTGCGCACGGGACGGATTTACGACGAAGACCGTGACGGCGAACTGAGCCCCATTGAGATGTTGCAAAAGATAATTGCTATTGGGCCGAGATACGGTATTAACAGTATTGTTTGGGGCGAAAGTGTCCGTAGCATTGAGAACATGCTTGGAGATCGTTATGACTCCATGTTTGACAAACGTATTGCGTATGGACTTGACGATGATTCGATGGATTCTCTTGTTGCTGAAACTGAGGCCAAAGCAATGCGCGGCAAGACTGCAGTTTATATGGATATTGGAAAGGATGTAAAAAACACGCATTTCCGTCCATATGATGTTCCTGCAAAGGTTTGGGTAGAGCGTTACGCAGAAGTGTACGACGAAGTGATTAACGAAGGAGGTCGGTAATAATGACGTCAAACGAAGCAAGACAAAAAATTGATGCATGCGAGCGACAGATCGTTGGTGCATATAGTGGTCTTAAAGACAGCGCAAGGCAAGTTGGGTCAAGTGCTGCTTCGTCGGCCTCTAGTGCAACTTCGATGAAGACGCTGTTACCTTTAATTCTGTGCTTGATTGGATTGTTCGGTTTTTTGGATCCGTTGAATTTGGGTATCTGTATCTCTTTTATCCCAGCGGGTATTTTCATTTCCGTTAAGCTTCACGGCTCTGCAAAGAGTGTTAAGAACAACATTGAGAATATGCAAAAAAAATTGAATTCCACAATTGACAACAACGCTAACATTTGACGCTATAAATTTGCAGTTCGGCAGGGAGAAACGATTCTCTTCTCCCTGCCGAACACCGTAAAGGATGAAGGACATATGGCAGATATAGTTTCTAGGGATAGCCTGGAGGCTTTCCAATTAAAAGAGTGTTATGAACTGGCAACACAGTTTGAGACTCTCGATACAGCAAAAGACATCTTGAGGGAGAGGTCTAAGAATCTTGATATTCCTATGAATTATGCGCCAGTACAGACCGATGCTTCTTATCAAGAGACTGATAAGCAAATTGTGTCAGAAGCAATATACGGACTAACTCTTGAGGGCTTTTCTGCGTCTGAAAAAGCCGGGTTTAGGTATGCTCACAAAATTGATAATTTACCAAGTTCAGCTGAAAAAGAGTTTGTTTTAGCCCTCCTTTCACTCAGAAACGGTACAAATGAGACACAGCGACTGGATGCATTGAGGCATATAAGCATTGCATTAAGTTTTTCTCCTAACGACCCTCGTTTCATTGCCTTAGCTAATGTATTACAAGAAGCGGGCAAAAAGTGAGGAGGATAATATGGACACGAAAAGAGTTTTATACTTTTTAGGAGTACTGAACAAGGAAACCACTGGGCATTCGGAAGAACTTGCTCAACTATATAAAAGAGCTCTTGACGAAAACGATGATGTCATGAAGTTAAAGATGCTCTTGAATGATTACGTCTATTATCGCGAAATAGGCAACGCCTTATATAAAAACGGAGAAATGTTGCTTGAGAAAATATATTCTTCTCCGGCAAAAGCTCTCGAAATACTTCCCGAAATACGACAGGCTCATGAATCTATTGATAATACTGTAAGGATTTGCAACGAACTAATGCATTCACCGATGCCTTTCTCGGAAACTATTACCGTACTGAAAAAGAAAGACACTATAGCTTATATGATGGCATTAAAAATGATTGCAAGTACCTGCGTTTACCTAATGACGTTATACGAAGGTCTTAATCCAATAAAAAATCTTACTTGGGATGATAGAGTCGGCATTCAGGAGATGATCTATGCCGTAAATACAAAGTATCTCCCTGCCCTATGCAGCGTGAAGAGACCTAATTACAGTTGGGTAATAAGAAAAAAAAGAATGGGAGGCAGAGCGTTATTCGGTGGTGACTGCTTCTACTTAAACTACGAAAATTCGAGAAGTGTTGAAGTCTTGTGCAGTGCGCTTCATAAAGAGCCTATAGGTACTCACGCTTTCCTTAATATTGATGCATACGAATCAGGAACTTGCGATGTCCCTTTTTGCTGGGGTCTCGGCAATATTGTTTCGGTATCGCCTGGTAATGCATTACTGTTTCTTCAGAATGGTGTGGCGACAAAAGTAAGATCTCCGAGAACTGAAGAACTCAGAAGAAAAACTCCGACACCGTATGAGTGCATAAAACAATTGACAGACGGATTATTGTTTTGCGTAACTCCTGATGAATTACTGCTCGCCTTAAATCAGTGGCAAATTGGACATGAGATAGAAGAACGGAAGAGAACCCATAATTGTCTCTTTTGCGGCAAATATATTAAAGGTGACAAGCTTGTTTGCCCCACACATTTTACGTCGGAGTTATGAAGCATATGCGTGAAATGATTAGTCTGGCAAGGGTTTATTATCCTGTTAAAGTCTTGGGCCCTGGTTATAGAGTTGGCATATGGCTGAATGGCTGCCATAAAAAATGCCCAGGCTGTATTAGCCCGGAATTGCAGGACTACGATCCTGCCAAAGAAATGTCCGTTAAAGATATCATACAAATGATTCTGAGGATAGATTCTCCAATTGATGGGTTCACCATATCTGGCGGAGAACCATTTTATAATCCTAAAGCACTGAACGCTTTGGTTTCAGCACTAGCTACTATTTGCGATGATATTCTTATATTTACGGGATACACTTTAGAGGAGCTCACGCAGCAAAATGACGAAGCGATAAACTCGATCCTTAATACATGTTCAGCCATCATAGATGGGCCGTTTGTTAAAGAACTTAATGAACGAAAAGGTCTTCGGGGATCTTCCAACCAACGATGCTGGGTTTTCAAACATCATAACAGGTATGCAGGGATTCTTGAGGAAGAAAGAAGCCTACAGAATGTATTATATGATAAAGGCATATTGACAATAGGCATACCTTAAGGAGAGATACTAATGATAAATGCAGCAGAGACACAGCCGCCGAAATCACATATAGGTCAAATAATCAATGCGGGCGAAACTATACCCCCTGGTGGGTTAAACCAAAGTAGCCAAAGCATCATGCTATTTGCAGGCGAATCAGTTGCCGATAGTTATATTATCAATTCTTTAATGGAGAAACAGGGAAAGCAGTCGAATGTTTACCTGGCAAGAAAATGGGGTAAGTCGTATGTTATAAAGATTTATCATAACGGATGGCATCCCTCCAACCAAATGCAGAGCTTCTTAACAAGTGTACGACATCCTAACATTGCACATGTTATTGAATGTGGTGACCACGGAGGCTATTACTATGAAATATACGAATACTATTCGGAAGGTACATTAGAAGATGTTGGTGCCCTCCCGATTGCACATATTCAGAATATTATTGTTCCGTCGATTAATGAAGGATTACACGAACTCCACCGGAATGGGATCGTTCATTGTGACATCAAACCAAGCAATCTGTTTTATACAGATGGCGGTAATCGAGTTGTTATAGGCGATTGCGGAATAAGTGGGTATACAAATGCAAATGGGAAACTGGTCGATTCTGTTCGTGGCACGCCCGAATATGCACCACGTGTAAGAGCATTATTGTGGAGTGCTGCTATGTCCCCCGCGTATGACTACGGATCTTTTGGACTTGTCTTGTGTAAAGCTGTTTTGGGACACTCATTGTTCGCCGGAATGTCAGTTGAAGAAATCTCTAAAGCTTGGGATGGCGGTTTAGAGTTTCCTAGCCAGATAAGCGGACGTATTGGAGTGCTAATTAAGGGGCTCCTCAATGAAGACGAAGAACAACGGTGGGGATATATACAGGTTAAAAGATGGTGTGAAGGAGAGTATATGCGTCCGGTTAATCGGAGTATATACTCCAAAACAAAAAAAGAGAGTCAGAATAAGCCGTTAATCTTTGGCAGATTTGAAGGACAGACGATTTCTGTATCTACCATGCATCAACTTGCTAAAGCAATAGAACAACATTGGTCACAAGCAACTCGTATAGTAAAACGGCGCGAATTGGTTGAATTTGTTCGTCAATTCGACAGAGGTATTGCTGATAAAATCAGAGAACTTGCATTATACCAGGATTCTGATGCAGCAGTATATAAGTTGTTAATGTTTATTGGAGATGATCCGCGACGAATTGTCTATTGTGGCAAGGAATATGGAACACTCGCTCAGTATGTAGAACAATTGTCATCTGGTAAAGATGAAGCTGCTAAACAGTTCCTGGCTTCTGGACTGTTAGTGTTTTACCTGCGTCAAAATGAGTATGAAAACACACAAATAGATAAGTTGGAGTCACTGATAAAGAGAAATGGATGCGAAGACATGGCTTCAATTTCAACTATTTGTTTTGCGCTTCAGGGAAAGAAATCTGTTGATATTTTCGGAATATCTGTTGATTCACTCGATTCACTTGTTTCGGTTTTAGTTAAGTGTTCAATCAAGGAAATTGATGAACTACTTGAAAGTGACCATTTTATTGCCTGGTTAAACCGTTTGGGATACGAAAAAGAAATGCGAAGGATGAAGGAGGCGATGGTTTAATAATGAGTAGTTATTATACAGCCGCTCAATTGGAGGCTATGAGAAAGGCACGACTTAAGCAGGAACTATCCGATACCATTCAAAAGCTAAAAGAGCAACTTCAAACTGAGCATTCTAATAATGCGCAAATCGCTTCTAGTGCGAACATTGAAATATCAGTCTTCGCAACCGATGACTCTGTGGGAGGATATAGTAAAAACGCGACAGTTACAGGGGCAATGCTTCAGGATGAAAACAAACAAGCCACAGTCCAAAGAGATGATCTTGATTTCTCAGGATTACTTTTCTCTTCTCATAAAAAGCCCACAAGGTTAGAACTTGAGCTTGACTCTTGGGTACAAAAAGTCGATGAACGTCCTGTAATTTCCGAAAAGGATGAGAAAGACAGAACAAGACTTTTGGCCGAGTTGGCCAAGACCATTCAGGCGTCTGCGGTTGACATTGAAGACAGGATTAGATCCGTGAAGATGCGTGTAACGAGCTATCTTCAGGGTGCTGCACGAGTAACTTTATCCGACAAAGCAAATATGGAATCAGAGTATTTTCAGTATTGTGCTCTATGCAAGATGCTCGATGTAAAACCAACAGAGAAATACCCTTACCGGATAAAGAAAGAAATTGGGCGAATGACGGCTGTTCTTGAGAAGCGCAATCAAGATGAATATATAATGGGCGTGATAGAAGACATTATGGATGAACTTGGCTGTCATGCTAAAGACGATGCAGTGTTGGATCACACAGTGGGACAGATATATTCTGTTGATGGGCATCCGCTTTGTGATATTTTTATTGGCAATGATGGAAGTGGTATCATGTTTGAACCGGTAGGTGAATCCAAAGAGGGCTCTCTAGAAAAACGTCGACAGATTGAAAGCAGTGCAAACAGTATCTGTTCTTTGTATGGGAAGTTGGAAGAAAAAGCCGCAGAAAGAGGCGTTATCTTGAAACGTGTTTATATTGAACCAACGCATATTGCACAGATGTGCGTTCAGTCCGATATAAGCGAACGAAGCGCAAGAAAGAAACAAATAAAAACTATAGTTCAAAAACAGAAAGCAATGGGTACGGAGGGATAAGAGATGGCATTTTGTAAAGTGTGTACTTGTGGCGAAAAGATTGTTTTTGAGCGAAGGCTTAGTTTCCCTGATAACTGTCCGTCCTGTGGTAGAAAACTTGTCGATTTTCTGACGTACAACGAAAATGATCCTCGCGTTGAGGAATTAATGCGTGGAAATACTGCTTCAGATGACAGCAAAGAATCTGTTCCAGATTCCCCGCCCCAGCATGACAAAGGAAGCACATCTAATGGATATTACCTAAAGCTGAGCAATGGCAGCGAAATAGCTATTCCAGATGAAGGTGGCATTATAGGCAGAACAGAACTCGGAGCAGAAAAGCTTGCAGAGTTCCCCTCTGTAAGTAGACAGCACATAAGAGTGACCGTAAGGAGAAATATTGGTGTACTGATCGAAGATATAAGTAGCTATGGAACACTTATTGATGGCCAGAGAATTGTTAAGAATGAGCCTGTAAGGGTGGCGAAAGGTTCAAAGATTACTTTATGCAATGTTGAAGCGGAACTGTTAATTAAGGAGGCGGCAGACTGATGAAACAAGCTGAAAAATGGCAAAAGGATCTTGCCGTCTATAGAGACATAAACACAACCTTCATCGTAGAAGGCAATGTACATGATTTGCAACCGTGGATTTATGAAGATGATGGAACGTGCGAGCCAGTAGCATTGTCACTATATCTTCAACGATACTTAACCGAAGAAGGATACGATCCGGTCGTTTTTTATAACCGGATTGACGGCTTTTCCAATCCATACGCAATGGATATGGTTTCCACTTTCTACAGAGGTGTCTCATTAGACGAGAAATCATCGCAATCAATTAGTGCGGCAACCGAGCTGATCAGAAAAACGATGGCAAACACCGTCAGGCCAACAGCTATAGTAGTTGATTTAGCTAATACGATAGCCGCTTCGCCAGACAATCTTTCCGATGAAGAAATAGAATACTATACAAGGCTCATGCTTGCATCGCGCGCTCCGACCCAAGCGTTGAGTATGCGGGACAAACAGCCGCTTACTAACTTGCTGTTCCTAATCGTTGAGAAAGTCAATGATATTCCAACATGGTTTTATCTCAATAATCCTTATGTGCGAACGCTGACCATTTCACGCCCAGAAAAAGAAGTCAGATCTGCGGTAATAGATGCAAGAATTGATACGTTAGCAGGAGCTAAAGAACTCGGTCCCTCCGAAAGGAAAAAAGCGCAGGATGAGTTTATCGCTTTGACCGATGGCATGACGCTGGTTGAGCTGTTTGGCATCTTTTCGTTGTGCCAGCAAAAGAAGTATACTGTTTTTCAAATTCGAGATGCAGTAAAAATGTTCCGTTATGGTGAAACTGAAAGTCAGTGGGACAAACTTGATTCTGAAAAGGTTAAACACGCGGGAGAGTTCCTGTCAAGAAGAGTCAAAGGGCAAGAAGCAGCAATTAAAAAGGCTGCAAGCGTGTTGAGCCGTGCGTGCTTGGGCATGTCTGGAATTCAGGGCGGATCAAATAGTCGCCCCAAAGGTGTTCTCTTCTTTGCGGGACCTACTGGCACTGGTAAAACAGAGCTTGCAAAAACAATTGCAGAGTTTATTTTTGGAGACGAAAGCTTTGTTACTCGATTTGATATGAGTGAATATCAACAACCTCATTCCGATCAGAAATTGCTTGGTGCACCTCCAGGTTATATTGGATACAGTGATGGCGGGCAGTTAACAAATGCTATCAAATCTAAACCTTTTTGCGTTTTGCTTTTTGATGAGATTGACAAGGCACATCCGTCGATCCTTGATAAGTTTTTACAGATCCTTGAAGATGGCCGCATTACAGATTCTGCCGGAGAAACCATGTATTTCTCTGAAGCTTTGATTATCTTTACCAGCAATCTAGGGGTAGTGGGAAGAGAGGCAGAAACCGGTAAACGGTATCAAACAATTACTCCCGATATGGAATATGATACCATCCAGAAGGAACTCCTCTCTACGATTAAAGACTATTTTAAGTATACGATCCAGCGACCGGAATTGCTAAACCGGATAGGAGATAATTTTATAGTCTTTGATTTCATTCGAGAAAAAGCGGCCGAAGAGATTTTGAATCTGAAACTTACTGCTATTGCTAGTAACCTTGAGCACGAAAAAGGCATAAAACTTGAGATAGGTGCTCCTTTTAAGCAATACTTGCTGGATAATGCAAAGCAAGACCTTTCAAATGGTGGTCGCGGTATCAGTAATATGGTCGAAACTTGCCTTGTTAATCCATTAGCTCAAGTGCTCATTAAAGAAAAGTGGGAGTCTGGCGATGCTGTAGTAATTGAAGATAAACCCTCGAATGATGAACTGCAGTTTAAGTACATTATTCGCCTGTCGGAGCAAGTCTAATGAGTGCCATTGGAAACATCCTGTGGTTTCTTCTCGGCGGAGCAATAACGGGGGCTCATTGGGGTGTTGCAGGGTTTCTTTGGGGAATAACGATGTTAGGCATTCCAGTTGCAAAACAATGTTTCAAGATGTCGAAGCTTTGCTTTTGCCCATTTGGAAAGAAAGTAAAATATCACGGACGTTGTGGAAGTTTATTCTTGAACCTGTTCTGGATTTCAACTACCGGTTGGGGACTTGCACTTGAGGCTGCTTCCATTGGTATTGTCTGCTGTATTTCGATAATCGGAATCCCGTTCGGAAAACAGTATTTCAAAATTGCGCGTTTGGCTTTGGCACCATTCGGTGCAACTGTTGAAAAAGTAACGTGAAGAAATAAAGAGCTCACTATGCAGATTTGTCAAGAATCATTTATGATTCTCAATGCTGACGGATTCATCAGCGGGGATATAGTTTTTCGCCTT
>ULWH01023658.1_pt1 | contig 19689 bp, 20 predicted proteins | sample 1960201 | NCBI WGS metagenome assembly ULWH01 (sample SAMEA4835808, study PRJEB28245) | human gut metagenome | biome: gut microbiome; material: fecal sample | place: Denmark | collected 2008
AGGAATTGGATGCCCTCACCGAGTTTGACGAAAAGCTCTGGCTCACCATTATCGACACGATAACCGTCCACGCCGACGGACGAATGACCTTCAAATTCCAGGGCGGTACAGAAATCGAGGCGTGAGTCCCAACAAAAATGAAAAGACCGCAGGTTTCAACGCCTGCGGTTTATTGCTGTCCCCACGGGTAGAGTAATGCACCCCCTAAAGCCGTGGTTGCACCCCCTAAAATCAAAAATGCACCCCCCTCCAAACCGTAATTGCACCCCCTTAACGGGTTTCTATCAAAATTAGAGTCCTTTGCCACAAAAATCCCCTGAATCAGGGGATTTTTTTTGAGCACACAAAAAGTACACGATTTCCATAATGGAAACACAGAAGACCGATGTAAGGAAAGCAGGAGGTTTCTTCATTGCAGATGTACGTGGCAGCATATGAGCTGTCTCTTTATACCAAGATAATTTATCTGTGTGCCGGATTGATTTGTTAAAAAGCAGTGATAAAATAAAATCACTAAGCAAAAATACAAAGGCTGCCTGAAGGCGGCTTTTCAAAGAGGAAACGGTTAGACGTGACTAACTGAACGGGAGAGAACGGCAAAGATAGGCAACAGGATCGCCCTTTATAAAGCGGAGCATAAGGGCGGTGTCTGACTCTCCTGGCAAAGGGAAACACAGAAAAAGGGGAGACCGTATGAAAAACGATTGGAAGTTTTACAGCCGAGACTGCTGACTGGGGCGTTGAGTGCGGCACTGATGCTGGTGGGGGATCTGTGCCTGAGTGTGATCCCGGCAAGTCCCGGCGACAGCGGGCTTTTTCAGCGGGAAGCCTATTTAAGCGGCGCTTATCCGGCATGGCGGCTGTCGCTGCTGCTGGTTACAGGGCTTCTGGGCATGGCTTTGGGCTTTTTTGCAGTAAGAGCCAATTATATGCAGATAAAGCCGCAGAATTGCAAACTGCGGCTGGCAGTTCTTATAAGCGGGGTTATTTATCTGACCTCCGCGGGCATGGTGCATTTTATGATAGGCAGTCTGGCGGACTGGACCAGTACCCTGTCCCCTTTGCTGGGCCGGACGGAAACTGCAGTGGTTATTCAGGCCTGGTATACAAGGGTTTTTCCGTCTTTATGGATTTCATACGGAGGTATGATCCTGTTGATCCTCTGCAGTGCCTGGGCGGTTTTTGCAAAGAAAACCATTCTGCCGCAGAAAATGTTTCTGTTCCATATGCTGGTCTGGCAGATCGTGCTGGCCGGGATCCCGGATGTGCGGCAGACGCTGGGGCGGATATATCCACCTGGGATTTTATATTGAGCCAGGGTTCCGGTAACGCAGCGCTGCTTATCTGGATGGCCGCCAATGCCGTTTGGGGGCAGCGCCGGAAGAAAGTATTGGAGGTAGAATGATATGAACGAACGGATCACATTATCCGGTGTACCGGAGACCATGCTGCAAACCCTGTATGCCCGGGCGAAAGAGAGCAGGACACGCGGTGCTGTTTGCGATAAGAAGGCGGAAGAGATCGTTGAGAGGCTGGACTATGACTTTTCTTCGGCCGATAAAGATAAACTTTATAATATCGCATGAACACAAAAAGCGCAAGAACATTCCCTGCGGCACAAATTACGGGACAAAGGCGCACGTGGTAAGGGGATCCCGATGAGAAAGAGGCAGGGAGCGTTCCGGAACGGTATGCGCTGTGCGCTGCCTTGCCAGTGCCGCAGGATGTGAAGTATAATAAAACATAACATGAAAGGAGTGCGGCAGGCATGGAGCAATATAAAAGAGAACACAAGGAGCAGCAGCCGGTACTGGCCATTTGCTATGATTTTGATAAAACTCTGTCTCCGGATAATATGCAGGCGCAGGGATACATTCAATCTGTAGGATATGATGTGGACGCTTTCTGGAAGGAGTCAGATGGTCTGGCCGGCAGCAATGATATGGATCAGAATCTGGCTTATATGCTTCTTATGAAGAAAAAGGCTCAGGGCAAGGTGCTTTTTACCCGGAAGAAGCTGGAGGACTACGGCGCCCGGGTCAGCCTGTTCCCCGGGGTGGAGGAATGGTTTGAACGGATCCGTGCTTATGGTGCGGAGCACGGCGTTATTGTAGAGCATTATATCCTATCTTCCGGCTTGAAGGAGATGATAGAAGGCACTTCTGTGGCCCAAAAGGGAGCTTTTAAGAAGATCTATGCCAGTGCTTTTTACTACGATGCGGACGGAGTGGCGGAATGGCCCGCTCAGGTAGTGAATTATACCAACAAGACTCAGTTCCTTTTCCGTATACAGAAGGGAGTGCTGGATATCAACGATCCCGGAGTGAACGATTACTTTCCGCCGGATAAGCTCAGGGTTCCCTTCCGCAATATGGTCTATATTGGCGATAGCGATACGGATGTGCCCTGCATGAAGCTGGTCAATCAGTACGGCGGGTACTCCATCGGGGTATACAGTGCCGTAACAAAGGATAAGTCCAAGGTATATAAGATGATGCGGGATAACCGTATCCGCTACTTTGCACCGGCAGATTATTCGCCCGGAACGGAGCTGGATGCTCTCATGAAAGCCATCATCGACCGAACGGTCCGGAACGAGGCTCTGGAATCCAAATATTTCGCCTGCAAGGGAGAACAGGAGATGCAGGATGCAAAGCACAGCCGGGAGGAGCGGGAGAAAGCGGAACTGCTTCTGCAGCTGGGAAGCAGTGAAAGCCCTGCGTACATTCGCAGCCTGATAGAAAAAATGCTGGCCGTTCCCTTCTGGACGGAAGGGGAACGGGAGGCACTTTTTGCGCTTGCCGCAGGGAATGGCCGGCTGCTGTATCATTTGCGGGAGACGCAGGAAGCAAGAATTCTTTTTGAAAGACTGCTGGAGCAGTGCGATGAACCTTCTGCCGCCGCACAACGGGTGTTGGAAGCGATGAAGCAGAAGTAAGACGATATTCTTGACCATATTCGATAGAAAAGTACAGGGACAGGCAAAAAAGTTTTTGCGTTGCACAAAGAACTATAGTATACTGATATTTAGTATACAGGGCGCTGCTTCAGGCAGCACTGAATGAAGAAGGGAGGGCGCCATATCTTGGAAACGAATTATGCTATCGAGATGCTGCACATCACGAAGAAGTTCCCGGGTATCATCGCCAATGACGACATCACTTTGCAGCTCAGGCGGGGAGAGATACATGCTCTGTTGGGGGAGAACGGTGCAGGAAAATCCACCCTCATGTCTGTTCTTTTCGGTCTGTATCAGCCGGAGGCAGGCAGCATCCGCAAGGACGGGAAGCCCGTTTCCATCAAAGATCCAAACGATGCCAACGCTCTTGGCATCGGCATGGTCCACCAGCATTTCAAACTGGTGGAGTGCTTTACCGTGCTGGATAATATCATCATGGGCGTGGAGCCTACAAAGCTGGGGTTCCTGCAAAAGGAGGCTGCCCGCAAAAAGGTCATGGCCCTTTCGGAAAAGTATGGGCTGTATGTGGATCCGGATGCCCGCATAGAAGATATCACCGTGGGCATGCAGCAGCGCACGGAGATCCTGAAAATGCTCTATCGGGATAATGAGATCCTGATCTTTGACGAGCCTACTGCCGTGCTGACGCCCCAGGAAATCGAGGAGCTTATGGATATCATGCGCTCCTTGAAGGCTGAGGGCAAGAGCATTCTGTTTATCTCCCATAAACTAAAGGAGATCATGGCCGTGGCAGACAGATGTACCGTTCTACGCAAGGGCAAGTATATCGGCACCGTGGAAACAAAAGATACTACGGCCGAAGAGCTTTCCCGTATGATGGTAGGCCGCAATGTCAGCTTCCATGTGGAAAAGAGCCCGGCTCATCCCGGGGAAGAAGCTTTGCGGCTGGAGAACGTCTCCGTGGCTTCCAAAGTGCATAAAAATAACGCTGTATGCAATGTGAGCTTTTCTGCCCGCCGGGGGGAGATCCTTTGCATTGCCGGTATCGACGGCAACGGGCAGACGGAGCTTGTTTACGGCATAACGGGTCTGGAACCCCTCGCTTCCGGAAAGATCACTCTTTGCGGTAAGGATATAACCAAAGCTTCCATCCGCAAACGCAATACCTCCGGGATGAGTCATATTCCTGAAGACAGACATAAGCATGGTTTGGTGCTGGAGTATTCGCTGGAAGATAACCTGGTGCTTCAGCGGTATTTTGAGCCGGATTTCACCGATAAGGCAGGCTTCCTTAAACGAAAGGACATTCGCAGTTATGCGGAAAAGCTCATCGACCAGTATGATATCCGCTCCGGTCAGGGACCCGTCACTACGGTGCGCAGCATGTCTGGCGGCAACCAGCAGAAGGCTATCGTAGCTCGGGAGATTGATCGGGATCCGGAACTGCTGGTGGCGGTGCAGCCCACCCGGGGATTGGATGTAGGCGCCATTGAATATATCCACAAACAGCTGGTCCGGGAGCGGGACGCCGGCAAGGCCGTGCTGCTGGTTTCGCTGGAGCTGGATGAGGTCATGGATGTATCCGACAGGATTCTGGTCATGTATGAAGGAGAGATCGTCGGCGAGCTGGATCCTAAAAAGACCACCGTAGAAGAACTGGGCCTGTATATGGCCGGCGCCAAAAGAGATGAGGTGAAGGCATGAAGAAAAAAAGCTTTTTCAGAAGCAACGGGGTGCAGTCTCTGCTGGCTTCTTTGATCTGCATCCTGTTGGGACTGCTGGTAGGCTATATCGTACTGCTGTTCATCAATCCGCAGGGAGCCGGAAAGGCCATTCTGACGGTAGTTAAAAACTTCTTCGATTATTCCCGTCCGGCGACCCGGCTGAAGTACTTTGGAGAGACACTGGTCAAAACGGCGCCCCTGCTTATGTGCTCTCTGTCGGTGCTTTTTGCCTATAAGGTGGGGCTGTTCAACATTGGCGCTGCCGGGCAGTATGTGGTGGGCTCCTGCGCCTGCCTGTATGGGGCTCTGGTGCTGCAGTGGTCCTGGCTGCCCTGCATGCTGCTGGCCATTGCAGCGGGAATGCTGTTTGGTGCCATTGTAGGCCTGCTGAAAGCTTATTGCAATGTAAACGAGGTCATTTCCGGCATCATGCTCAACTGGATCGGCCTGTATCTTACCAATATGCTCCTGTATCAGGTAAAAGAGACCACCAGTCCTTATACCATTCGTATGCAGGGGCAGGGCAAGGCAGCGCTGCTGCCCTCCATGGGGCTGGAGAAATTATTCTCTGACGACCAGTATGTGACCATTGCCATTCCTCTGTCTATCCTCATTGCCATAGGCATCTGGGTGCTGCTGGAAAAAACCAGGTTTGGGTATGAGCTTAAAGCTACAGGCTTCAACAAGAATGCCGCCAAGTACTGCGGCATGGCCGAAAACCGAAATATTCTGTTGACCCTGCTTATTGCGGGCGGTCTGGCGGGCCTGGGCGGCTCCTTCTATTATCAGACGGGTATTGAGCAGTGGGAATGCACGCTGGCTTCCGTCCCGGCTATGGGCTTTAACGGTATTGCAGCAACCTTCCTGGGAGGCCTCAATCCGATCGGCACCATTTTCTCCTCCTTCTTTATCCAGCATATTACCTCCGGCGGCGCCTATGTGGATCGAACCATGTATTGTTCCCAGATCTCGGATCTGATCTCCGCCTTTATCATCTATCTGTGCGGCTTTGTGCTTTTCCTTAAGCAGACCATGAGCGGCATGGCTGCCCGCCGGGATAAGAAAAAGGCCATTGCCCAAGAGGACAAAAACGCTGCGAAGGGAGGGGACGCACAATGATGCTTCTTATCCAATACACCATCATCTTTTCCTCAGTGCTGATCCTGGTGGCTCTGGGCGGGTGCTTTTCAGAGCATTCCGGCGTGATCAATCTGGGGCTGGAAGGTATTATGGTCATTGGTGCTCTGGGGGGTGCATTGACCATGCGCTATCTTACCGGCATAGCAGAAGGCTTCTGGATGATTATGGCGGTCATTCTGGCGGCAGCCCTGCTGGGGATGCTTTATTCTGCACTTCTGGCAGTGGCCAGTATTCATTTCAATGCAGATCAAACCATTGTGGGTACAGCTCTGAACATGCTGGGATTGGCGGGGGCTACAGTTATTGTTAAGGCCATCAATACGGCAGCCAATCCCAATGATGTGTCCTCCACCGTACAGTATGTGGAAGCAAAAAAAAGCTTTATCACCAACATCGGAGGGTTTGAGTTCAACTGGTTCATGCTGGTGGCGGTTATTGCGCTGGTGGCGGCCTATATTGTATTGTATAAGACCCGTTTCGGCCTGCGGCTTATGGCCTGCGGAGAGCATCCTCAGGCAGCCAGTTCCGTTGGTATCAATGTGCAGAAGATGCGCTGGGCCGGCGTGCTGATCTCCGGTGTACTGGGAGGGCTGGGCGGCATCTGCTTCATTCTGGTGGGCGTAAGTGAATGGAAGTTTGAGGTCGGCGTTTCCGGCTTCGGGTTCCTTTCTCTGGCAGTAATGATCTTTGGCCAGTGGAAGCCTCAGCGGATTGCACTGGCAGCGTTGCTGTTTGGCTTCTTCCGGGCGTTGTCCAAGGTGTATTTCGGCTTTGACTTTATGATGGAGCTGCATATTCCCAGTTTGGTGTATAACATGATGCCTTACATCATTTCTCTGGTGGTGCTGGCACTGACCTCCAAACGTTCCCGGGCGCCTAAGGCGGAAGGCATTCCCTACGATGTATCCCGGCGGTAGTTTCCCAAAACAAAATCGTCCCTCTTCGTCCGACTGGCGGAGAGGGACTTTTTTATGAAAAGGCGTGAATGGGCGGCGAAATGCAGTCTCCGGCAACTGCCCTTCTTTCGGGCAGATCGCAGCTGCGGGCATAGTTTACCCATACGGATCAAAAGTCAATGTGTTCGTACAGAAAAACGCCGTCCCGGCAGAAACCGGAGGGACGGCGTTAAAACAGGATATGTATAAGGCGGCAGATCAAGCCAGAACGGCTTTGATATAGGTCTTTTTACCCTTGCGTATCATGAGGCCTTCCTGGAGCTGTTCCCGGGTGAAACGCACATCAAAGGAGGTAACTTTCTCTTCGTTGACGGTAACGCCGCCCTGCTGAATGAGTCGCCGGGCCTCGCCTTTGCTTGGTGCCAGCTTGCAGGCTACCAGCAGTTCAATGGCACCGATGGAGCCCTCCATAAGGGCATCCTCCGCTACGGATATGGCGGGGATGTTGGCGTTGGACTTATCTCCGGAAAACAGGGAGTGCGAAGCCTCCAGTGCCTTTTGGGCTTCTTCTTCTCCGTGAACCAGCTTGGTCAGTTCAAAAGCCAGCAGCTCTTTCTTCTCATTGATCCGGGAGGGATCCCAGGATTCGATCTGCTCCAGCTGATCTATGGGCAGGAAGGTGAGCATCTTCAGGCATTTCATCACATCGGCATCGTCTACGTTCCGCCAGTACTGGAAGAACTGGAAGGGACTGGTCTTGTTGGGATCCAGCCATACGGCGCCGTTGGCGGTCTTACCCATCTTCTTGCCCTCGCTGTTGAGCAGCAGGGTAATGGTCATGGCGTGGGCGTCGTTACATCCCTTGCTGTGGAGCAGGTTCCGTCCGGCCAGCATATTGCTCCACTGGTCGTCGCCTCCAAACTGCATATTGCAGCCAAAATGATCATGGAGGTACATAAAATCATAGGCCTGCATGATCATGTAGTTGAACTCAAAGAAGCTCAACCCCTTTTCCATCCGCTGCTTGTAGCATTCGGCTCGGAGCATTTCATTTACGGAGAAGCATCCGCCCACTTCCCGAAGCATATCCACATATCTGATATTCAGCAGCCAGTCCGCATTGTTGACGATCATGGCCTTATCTTCACCAAACTCAATGAACCGCTCCATCTGCTTCTTAAAACAGGCGCAGTTGTGGTCAATGGTTTCTTTGGTAAGCATAGGGCGCATATCTGTCCGGCCGGAAGGGTCGCCGATCATACCTGTGCCGCCTCCCAACAGGGCGATGGGCTTGTTCCCTGCCATCTGCAGGCGTTTCATCAGGCACAAGGCCATAAAATGCCCCACGTGGAGGGAGTCGGCGGTGGGGTCAAAGCCAATATAAAATACAGCTTTGCCGTTGTTTACGGTTTCCCGGATCTCCTCTTCGTTGGTCACCTGGGCAATAAGACCCCGGGCTTTTAATTCTTCATAGATCTGCATATGTATATCCTCCTCTTTTGACATAAATAAAGCCCCCTGTCCCTGGGGGGACAGAGGGCGAATAAGCGCGGTACCACCTCATGTTCAAAGGCAAACAGCCTTCCTCACGAAAGTCATGCCCCTGATCGGACAGAACTCTCTGCACGGTAACGGGTGCCCCCGTCCGGCGCTACTGCAACTTCCCGCCGACGGCTCCGGAATGTATTGGGCTTCGGGCCTTTGTTTCCTTTCACCTGCCGGAAACTCTCTATAAAAGGGGAACCGAAACTTACTTCTTTCCTTCCAAGCCTTTACTTGCAGGCACTATATCATATTCCGGTCTGCAATGCAAGAAAAATTTTCAGTGCTCCAGCAGTTGGGTGCCGAAGAGCGAAGAGAGCATCAGCAGAAGGCAGATCAGTACAAACAGGATCGTACCCGGGTTCAGATACATCCAACGGACGCTCCCCTGCTGCGGGCATTTATTCAGTTTGAATGTTTTGAAAAATCGCCACAGCGAGACGATCCCCACTGCCACCAGAGCGAGTATGGATACACTGAACAGGAGCGTAAGCATGGAGGCAGGAACGGAAGACGGATCCATGGTATTCAGCAGCAGGGGCAGCACGCCGCCTATGGTGTTCACAAAGGCATGGATCAAAATGGGGTACAGGATGCGGCCCGTGCGCATGTATACAAAGGCCAGCAGCATGCCCAGCAAGAAAGCATAGAAGAACTGAAACAGATTTCCATGGAACAGACCAAAAGCCAGGCCCGAAAAGACCATGGCGGGCAGTTCTCCCCAACGGGCGATCTTATTCAGCAGCAGCCGGCGGAAAAGCAGCTCTTCCAGTACCGGAGCAAACAGAATGAGGTCCATTATGGTCAGCAAAGTGAGGTTGTCCTGCCCAAGCGTAGTCAGCAGGGGATTTTCCGCTCCGGGATAGATAAGATAGGAAAGCCCGGTACCGGCCAGATTCCCTGCATACATAAGCATATAAGCTATGGAAAGAACGCCTATCCATTGCCGGGGCGTCAGCGTGCGTTTTTCAAATTCGGCATTAGGCAGGGCATGAAGAAAGAGCAGGGCCAAAAGTTTACCCCCTACATCCAGACATAGGGTGTTGAGCAGCAGCAGTACATCCTGATGCAGATCCTGGGGCAGTAATAAACAAACACCCAAAAACAACAGGGCACCCCCTATCAGACAGAGGGAAAGGCCCAGACCTACACGGTTAAAAGCACGGCGGGTAGCGGTAGGAGTAAGGGAAAAATCATTGGAAACGGGAGAGGAAAGAGGGAGCTGTTCCATAATGCAGTGAGCACCTCCGAAAGAAATATATGTATATTCTACATGAAAAGACAGGATTTGCAAAGCGTCAATTCAGCTTTGCTAAAAATGAAGGTGTGCATATCGCCGGCGAAAAGCTTTCTTTTTCTGCTTACAGAGGACAGAAATTATTATTGCGCTTGCTGCGCCCCTATCTCCTGACGGGTAAAAAAGCATGGAGACAGCCCCGGATGCATAGGCTTTTGCATGAAGGAAAAACATAAAAGAAATCGGCGCTTTGCCGGAACATTGGGGACGCTGGGTCTGCCGGAAGATCTGCTGCCGGGGGTGCCCAGGATCACGGTGGTGGGCCGGGGGCAGATGCTGCTGGAAAATATGGGCGGCGTGTGCGCCTACAGTCTGGAGGAGGCCTCTTTTTATACAGGCCAGGGGGTGTTGACGGTTCGGGGCAAGGGACTCCTGCTCCGGGAACTGGGGGAGAGCCGGGTGTTGCTGCAGGGGGAACTGAAAAGCTGGTCTTTTTGAAAAAATTGTGAGACAGCGGGGGAAAAGATAGGAGCATGTGGCATTTTTTCAGGGGATATGTTATACTTCGACTGGAAGGCGTCTATCTGGAGCGTTTTTTAAACGGTCTCAGGCAGGCACATATCCCTGTGTGGGGGATCCGCCGCCGGGAGGACCGGGCTCTGGAGTTGCGCATATACCGCCGGGATCTGGTGCGCCTGCTGCCCCTGCGCCGCCGCTGCCGCTGTCGGCTGAATGTGGAAAAACGATGCGGGCTTCCCGCCTGGTGGCATATTCTGGGCGCCCGCCGCTGGATGTTTTTTGCCGCTGCCGTTTTGCTGGCTCTGGTATGTTTTTGCAGCGGACGCGTGTGGTATATAGAGGTGGAGGGCTGCCGGAATATGGATCGGGAAGTGCTCCTGCAGACCCTGGCCGATCATGGTATAGGTATAGGCAGGCCGGTAAAGAAGCTTCCTCTGTCGGATATCGGCCGCCGGGTAGGGGCACTGTATGATGAGATCGCTTTTCTGGGGCTTCAATGTGACGGGGTGTTTTTGAAGGTCACCGTCCGAGAAGCAGAGGGGGAAAAGGATCATCTGGAATACAACGTTCCCTGCGATATCGTGGCGGAAAAATCAGGCATTGTTACCCGGCTTACGGTGTACCGGGGTACGGCACTGGTGAAAACCGGAGAGCGTGTGGAAGCAGGGCAGGTGCTCATTTCCGGCACGGTAGTGGCCCGGGATGATAGCCTCAGTTACCGCACCCATGCCATGGGGGAAATATACATAGCCCGGGCGTATTATGGGGAGGCACAGGCACCCCAGGTGCGCGTAGAGGAGCGGGAAACGGGACGTACAGCTCCTTATGCCGCCGTTTTATGGAAAGAAAAACTGCTTGTGGAGCGGGAAAGTCCCTTCACCCGAAGCCTGCTGGAACAGCAGACAGATAGGGGACGGTGGAAGCTGTTTGCTCCGGTGGAGCTCCTTCAGGGAGAATACCGGGAGATGGAGGAAACACAGATTCCTTTGGAGCCCTGGGAACAGGAGGAGCAGGCACTGGCCCTGGCCCAGCAGCAGGCTCTTTTGCAGGTGCCCCGAACGGCCGGTATACTGATGCTCAGCAGCCATACCGCTCGGAAAGAGGGGATACTGTGGGGGATTTGCACCGTGACGGCAGAAGAAAGAATAGGAATACAAAGGGAGATGGAACCATAGATGGAAATCAACACAAGAGAGTTTATAGAGATCGACAGTCTGGAAGATACCGTAGGTCTGTTCGGTGTCTTTGATGAGAATCTGAAGGTCTTTGAGGAGGAAACCGGCACGGTGATCTCCGTTCAAAGTGATGGCATTTACATCGACGGGGCGGCGGAAAATGCATCGTTGTGCCGGGCAGTGCTGGAAAAGCTTCTGGAGATGCAGCGCAAGGGAGAAGCCATCAACCGCAGCCGTATCCGCTATGCGGTGGATCTGGCCCGGGAAGGCAATGCCGAACTCATTAAGGAGATCATGGGGGACGTGGTGGCTCTGACCTGCCGGGGCAAGCAGATCAAGTGCAAGACCCTGGGGCAGAAAAAGTATATCCAGTCCCTTAAAGAGCATGAGCTTGTCTTCGGGGTGGGTCCTGCCGGTACGGGAAAGACCTATCTGGCCGTGGCTATGGCGGTGCTGGCCTTTAAAAACAAAGAAGTGGACAAGATCATCCTTACCCGTCCTGCTGTGGAGGCCGGAGAAAAACTGGGCTTTTTGCCGGGAGATCTGCAAAATAAGGTGGATCCCTATCTGCGGCCTTTGTATGATGCGCTGCAGGAGTTTTTCGGTTTGGAGACCTATAAGAACCTGATGGAGCGCGGGGCCATTGAAGTGGCGCCCCTGGCCTATATGCGGGGACGTACCCTGAACAATGCCTTCATCATTCTGGATGAGGCGCAAAACTGCTCTGTGGAGCAGATGAAGATGTTCCTCACCCGCTTTGGGGAGGGAAGCCGTATTGTGGTCACCGGGGATATTACCCAGATCGACCTGCCGCGGGAACGCAAGAGCGGTCTGATCCATGCTCTGCAAGTGCTCAAAGAGGTGGAAGGTATTGGCATCGTCCGCCTGACACACAAGGATGTGGTGCGTCATGAACTGGTGCAGCGGATCATTCAGGCCTATGAGCGCAGCGAAAAACAGAATAAGGAGAGTTTCATTGAGCGCTGAAAAAAATACCCTGCTCCGCCGGCGGGTGCGCCGCAGGCTGCTGAAGGACATGCTCCTGCTGCTGGGGCTGCTGCTTCTGTCTTTAGGGGCATATCTGCTTCGCTGGCGGCCTTATGGGGTAACGTTGGCGGTGGGAGATACGGTATCTGCAGAGGTTACCGCCCCCAGAACCATGGAGGACGCCTATCTTACGGAGATCGCCCGGCAGCAGGCCAGAAGCCAGGTGGAAACCGTCTACGTTATGGATGAAGCCAGGGTGCAGGCGGCTAAAGCAGCACTGGAAACGCCCCTGACAAAGATAGAAGACTTTTTGAATGATATGGCCGTCCTCTGGCAGCAGAAGGCAGAGCGCTTTGACGGACAGTATTACTACAACAGCCAGGAATGGACCAGCATGCTTTCCCAGGCGGACCTGGAGCGTTTCCTGCAGGAACGGGGGCTTGCGGCGCTGGTTTCACCGGCGGTAGGGTATGCGCTGCTGGAACAGTATGTGCCCCAAGGGCAGCGAACGCCGGGGCAGGCGGCGGATATAAGCGAATACAGGCAGACTTTTCAGCAGATCATATATCCCCTGCTGGAGGCCGGGCTGGAAGAAAAGGACATTCCTGCCGTTCGGGAGCAGGCCGTAACAGCCTTGAAAAGCACATCCCTGCCCGCCGCCGTAAAAACGGAGCTTTCCGAAACACTGCTGACCCAGTGCCTGCTGCCTACGGTGGTGGCGGATGAAGCCGCAACAGAGGCAGCCCGGGAGCAGGCGGCCAGGAATACGGCGCCTGTGTTGTTGGAAAAAGGGCAGGTGCTGCTGGAAAAGGGCAGGGTCGTTTCTCAGGGAGATGTGGCGCACCTGCGGGCTTTGGGTCTGCTTCATGAAGCGGGGAGCTTTCTGGGGCGGCTGGCCGGGTATATGATCTACCTGCTGCTGTGCTGGAGCGGTTATGGACTGCTGCTCTTGCTGTGCGGGCAGAAGCTGCTGCTTAAACCACGTGAGATCCGGCGTATGGCAGGTGTTTGGGCTTTGACGATGGGGGTCTCTTTGGGTCTTTCCCTGCTGGAGCCCCGGCTCATGCCTATGGTGCTGGGGGTGCTGCTGCTATCTCATGAAACGGGGCGGCCCGTGATATTGGGGACTGCAGCGGCCATGGCCTTGATCATCGGGCCATTGGGAGCAGACGGAGGGCTTTTCAGTCAGGAGGCCTGGCGCATCGTGCCCTGCTGGCTGGCGGCAGGACTTGCTGCCGGAGCACTGAAGAGTCTGTATCCGGGGAGAAGCGTAGGGCTGCCGGCGGCTTTAACAGGAAGCGCAGCAGGTGCCTTTTCCCTACTAGGGCCGGCTTTGTATGCGGGGGACTCATTTTTAAGCTGCGCATCCGCTATGGGTTTTGCCTTGGCCGGAGGAGCGCTTTCACTGCTCTTGAGTATGGGCTTTTCCATGCTGGGGGACAGGCTGCCGGCATTGCGCCGCATAAAAAACAAAATGCAGGAAACAGAGCCGCAGCAAAGCGGTTCGGAGGAATAAAGCTATGATAGAAGTATTGGCAGATGAAGATCTTACCCTGGAGCAGGAGCAGGCGGCGTTAATACGCAGGGCCTGTGAAACGGCTCTTTCCATGGAAGGGGTCAGGGGAGATATAACCGTATTGATCTCTCACCCGGAGCGGATACGGGAGTTGAACCGTGACTTTCGCCACGTAGACAGAGTCACGGACGTGCTTACCTTCCCGGCCTGGGAAGGGGAGTCCCTGTGCGCCCCGGAGGACGGATATCTGGGAGATATCATGATCTGCCTGGAACGGGCTCGGGAGCAGGCTTTGGAATACGGTCATAGCCTGGAACGGGAGCTGGCCTTTCTGGCGGTTCATGGGACGCTGCATATTCTTGGCTATGACCACATGGAGCCGGAAGAAGAAGCAGTAATGCGGCAAAAGCAAAGAGAAATCCTGGAGAAGATGGGGGAAACAAGATGAAAGCACTGACTGCGGAAGAAAAACATATGCTGCTGGAAAAGGCCAGGGAGGCCCGGAGCCGTTCTTATAGTCCCTATTCTCATTATGCGGTGGGAGCCGCCCTGCTGACGGAAGACGGAAAGATCTATCAGGGATGCAATATGGAAAATGCCTCTTACACGCCTACTATTTGTGCCGAACGCACGGCCTTTTTTAAAGCGGTGTATGAGGGGGAAAGAAAATTTCGTGCCATTGCCATTCTGGGCAGCGGAGAGACCATTGCCTATCCCTGCGGCGTGTGCAGGCAGGTTATGGCAGAGTTCTGCGGCCCGGATTTCATCCTTCTTTGCGGCAACCGGGACGAAAGCCGGGTAGAGATGCTTCCCTTTGAAGCCGTTCTGCCCCGCAGCTTCGGCCCAAAGGATCTGGAGGCGTGATATGGGATATAAAAGTGGATTCTTCAGTATAGTCGGCTGCCCCAATGTAGGAAAATCTACCCTGATCAACGCCCTTGTGGGGCAGAAAATAGCCATCGTTACCGATCGAGCCCAAACCACACGCAGCCGTATCACCGGCGTGGTGACCCGCCCCGGATGCCAGATGATTTTTCTGGATACTCCGGGCATGACCATCCCGCGGAATAAGCTGGGCGAGTTCATGCAGAAGACCGCCGAGGATGCCCTCAGCGATGTGGAAGCAGTGCTGTATATGATCGATACCCGGCAGGGGGTGGGACAGCGGGATCAAGCTATCCTTCAGCGGCTAAAAAAATGTAAAAGCCCCGTGATCGTGCTGCTGAATAAGGCGGATGTGGCCACCAGGCTTATGGTGGAGGAAGCCCGGGAGGCCGTGGAAACGGCAGGCTTTGATACCGTTATGACCATTTCTGCCATGAAGGGGACAGGCCTGCAGGAACTGGAAAACAAGCTTATGGGCTATCTTACGGAAGGACCTCAGTATTTCCCGGAGGATATGGTCACAGATCAGCCGGAGCGGGTGATCTGTGCCGAAATGATTCGGGAGAAGGCATTGGAACTGCTTAAAGACGAGGTGCCCCACGGCATCGGCGTGGGGATGGACCGAATGCAGATGCGGGAAGACGGGGGGCTTATGGACTGCTACGCCACCATCTACTGCGAAAGAGAAAGCCACAAGGCTATCATCATCGGCCGGGGAGGCAGTATGCTTAAGAAGATCGGTACCGAAGCCAGGAAGGATATGGAGTGGCTTTTGGGATGCCGGGTAAATCTGCAGCTCTGGGTGAAGATAAAGGACGATTGGCGCAATAAACAGACGATGCTCAACGAATTGGGGTATCAGTCCAATTAAGGCGCAAGAGGCGGTGCCTTTTGGGGCATACTGCCTGTATGAAGAACGAAAAAGAACTGCTGGCCCGGTTTTATCAGACGGGCCGCATAGAGGAATACCTGGCCTACAGGCGGGCAAAGGATGGAGCAGATCAAGACAAAGTGCATAGTGACGGGGTACACGGATTACCGGGACAACGATAGGATGCTGTCTTTGTTCAGTGCGGAAAAGGGCCGCCTGGACGCCAAAGCACGTTCCTGCCGCAAAGCCACTTCCCCCCTGCTGCCGGCTGCCCAGCCTTTTGTATACGGGGAATTTGTGTTGTTTTCCAGCCGGGAAAAGCTGACGGTAGATCAGTGTGAGGTGCTGGAAAGCTTTTACCCCCTGCGGGAGGATGTTGAGCGCTTTGCCGCCGCTTCTCTTGCCTGTGCTTTGTGTCGGGGAGCTGTGCAGGAGGGAGAGGGAAACGAAGCGTTGTTTTCCCTGCTGTATCACACGCTTTCCTTTCTGGCTTACGGAAAAAGCAGCCCCAAAGATATGACCAGCTGCTTTTTGATCCGGTTTTTGTCCCTGATAGGCTACAGGCCCGCTATCACTCACTGCGCTTTATGCGGCAGAGACATGCGGGGGGATAGGGTACTGCATTTTGATCCGGAAAAGGGAGGCGCCCTGTGCCATGCCTGTGCCTTTACGTCCAAAGCGGTGGATCCGGTTCTGCTGGAGGCCATGCGGCGGATGCTGCTATTGGAGGAGGAGCAGATGGATCGGGTGAAGCTTAAAGAAACTCTGGGGCGGCAGGTCCTTTCCCTGCTGTTGGAATATACTCTTTTTTATTTTCCGCAGGTGCGCAAGGCGGCCCAGATGTTTGAAGGGCTGTAATAAAGCAAAAGCACGGAATCAACGCCGCTTTTTCCTGAATTTCGGGAAAGAAAGCGGCGTTTTGCATGGGTAACCGTCTTTCTGCGGGGCATACTGAAAGCAGAAAAAAGGAAAGGATGGTTTACAGCATGAACTGGACGGAAAAAGAAAAACTCCTTTTTAAGGATCTGAAGACTTCGGAGCGCACCAGCATAGAAAAGTATGGAGATTTCGAGGGACGTGCCTGCGATCAGGAGCTCAAGCAGCTCTTTGGCCGGATCCGGCAGCAGGAGGAAGAACATCTGCAGACGCTGGAGCAGATGGAAGGGGGTGTGATCCCCATGATGGCCGGGGGCGGCCAGCAGAGCGGGCAGGGGCAGAGTGATAAATGCGGAACAGCCGAACCCCATGATTACGGCGCCGATGCCCACCTGTGCGCCGATGCTCTGGAATCGGAAAAATATATTTCGTCTTTGTATGATACGGCTATATTTGAATTCAAGGATGCTTCCGCCCGGGACGTGCTCAATCACATCCAGAAAGAGGAGCAGGGGCATGGCAAACAGCTTTATGACTATATGGCCGCACACCAGATATACTGCTGAAAAAGGGTTTTCGGCAGAACAGTGACCCTATGCGCCTTATATGCATAGTCTGAAAATAGGGGAGAAGGGCTTTTCTTTTCTTCAATTTACAGAAAATGAGGTGCATATATGGCAACACAAATCACCAATCAGGCCACGCTGACCTATCAATACGGAGCCGTTACCGCTTCAGCCGCTTCCAACATAGCTACCGCTATCCTGCAGGAGGCATTGGCTGTGACCAAATCCGCTCTGGACAGCGGCTACCGGGGCGATCAGCCTGTGACTTACATTTTGACGGCGACCAACAGCAGCGTCAATGCGCTGACCAATGTGACCCTTACAGATAACCTGGGCGCCTATACGCCCACCGGCGGAACGGCAGCTGTCAGGCCCCTGACCTATACGGGCCCGGCTCAGCTGTATATCAACGGAGTGCTTTCCGGCGCCGTTACACCTGCTGTCAGCGGAGGAAACCTTGTGTTTACCATTCCCACTCTGGCGGCAGGGGCTACGGCCATGATCCTGTATAAGGCGCAGGCCAATGGCACCGCTCTTCTTGGGGCGGAGGACAGCATCACCAACACCGTCACCGCCGCCGCAGCAGGACTGACGGATACCTCCACGGCGGAATATACCCTTTCCGCGCAGACGTATGCGGACGTGAGCATTCTCAAGACCATGTCCCCTTCGGTGCTTACCGATGGCAGCACGGTGACCTATACCTTCACCCTGACCAACCGGGGCAATGCAGAGGCTACGGGTGTGGTGCTGACGGACGTATTCTCCCCGGCGCCCTCCAACCTGACGGTGAGCGTCAACGGGGTGGCCCTGACTGCCGCCGATTACACCTATACCGGCGGGGTGCTGACGCTGCCGGCCAGCGGTTCGGCCTATGCATTGACGGTTCCGGCCGCAACCTATGCCCAGGATGCGGCCACCGGCGCCGTTACCGTGACCCCGGGCGTTACCAACGTGGTAGTTACGGGTACGCTGTAAGCAAAGCAGGAACGGGAGCGGAGAGCGTTTCTCCGCTCCGTTTTTGTATGCAGCCGGTTTATAGGGGGAGCTACGGTACATCCCCGCTTTCTTTAGCATAGTATTGCAAATATTTTTTGAAAATCATAGTATTTTATGCAAAATACTGTTGACGGATTATCGACTGCTTGTTATTATATAAATGAAAATCGATCTTACAAAAAACTAAATAAATGATTGTAGGGGGGATATTCCCCCCTATTTTGTCTTATGTCCTTAGCGTGGTCACATTTTATCGCTGGCATTATAAAATTCGGATGTAGTAAAGGAGGATATATGCTCAGTTTGTCGTTGAAAATGTTCCGAAGGAATCGCTTACCTTTATTTATGGCCATTTTACTGACGGCGGCTACCATCCTCCTTTCCATTTCAAGTTGCCTTTTTTATTCCACAAAGGAAACGGCGGAATCCGTAACGGGCATGTTTCACACGATCCCATTGGTAGATCTTTCGGCATATATAAAATCTGATTATTTAATTGATGAGGAAGCATATGGACGGTTGGCAGATGCGTTTATCACCAATCCGTACCTGTCCAGAGATGACCGTCGACTGTATACCGGATATGGGACGAATATAAAACACTCGCGTTCCCAGCGAAAACTGATCCGATCCGCCTTTGGAGACTATTACGATGTGACCGGAGACGATGGGAATATGTTTTGGGATCAGCAATATATGGAACTGGTGCTGGAATGTACTCTACTGAGAAAGTTGCTGAAAACCGAAGGAGGGAGTTACTGGGCGGGGGAAGAAGAGAATCGCAGAGAGGTTTTCTATTACCCTACCTATTTATATGAGTTTCAGATAGATTCCATATTGGCGCAAACAGACTTTATGTCTCCTATGGAAGGACTGACAGAGCAGAAAGTCTACGTTCAATTTGAGGAAAAGTTTGATCCCACGGGGTTGGAAGTGGGCGACCGATGCCTGCTAAAGGGTGTGGGAGATGCCACCGTTAGCGTTTGTTTCAGTGATCCGTCTGGCGAGGACTATTGGATTTTAGCAGATGGGAGGATAATTTCGGAACGGGATTTCTTTTCCACGCCCATAGAGGAGAGAAGAAAAGTATAATATGCACCTGAAGACATTGGAACTGAGGGGACACAGTTCCTTTCTTCTCGTCTCCAGTGGCCTTACCAAAGATGAATATATCCCTCTGCCCAGAAAGGAAGCGCTGGATGTGAGCAGTCGGGAAGCCTTTTTGCAGTCCAGCGGCCTGGGAGCGGAGGAGGGGGAACGTTGGTTTCACATCATACAAAATTGCCGGGAGGCAGTCAATAGTCTTTCAGTGATCTCCACTGAAAATTCCAGGAACATACTTACATTCACATCCAAGGCTACCCAGATCATTGCCGGACGGCATATTCTTCCCGGGAATACGGAGCCGGTGTGCATTATAAGCGGAGAATTGGCGGAGATAAACAATCTTTCAGTAGGGGATACGCTGCCCCTGCGACTTCTCCGAGCGGAGGTGGAGGCAGAACCTGTTATAGACTTCAATAAAAAGGGGAAAAAGTGGTACTTGAAAGCTGACTGCGAAGCTTGTCCGGGGCTATTGAAGATCAGCTACCGCATTGTTGGCATTTATCGCTCCATGGAATGGAATGATAACGTGTATGCTGATTATTTCTCCCCCAACACTGTGTTTGTGTCCGTTGCTGCTACTCCGGAGATTGAAAGATCTCCGAGAATGCAAACTCTTTGGGAGGATATTTTCTGGTGGTGTACAAAAGAGGAGAGTGAGGCACAGTATATGATGTCTATCCCCCAGATCCTTTGGGGCTACTATCTGACGGAATCGGATCAGGCTCAGGC
>ULWH01018381.1_pt1 | contig 19638 bp, 19 predicted proteins | sample 1960201 | NCBI WGS metagenome assembly ULWH01 (sample SAMEA4835808, study PRJEB28245) | human gut metagenome | biome: gut microbiome; material: fecal sample | place: Denmark | collected 2008
GTGACGGCGCGCAGGTGAAGCTCAGAATTCTCTCCGAAAACCGATTTGAAGAGCTCCGAGGGCTCGTACTCGCCGAGCGTCAGCGCGTTGATTATATATCTTTCGTCCCGGTATGCCGCAGTGTAATCGACAATAAGGGCATCGGCGAAAACCCGGTTATCAAAGCTCTCCATGCAGCTCGCCGTCTCGCGGCGTACCCGGTCAAGGCGAATAAGCTCACTGCCGCAGGGACAGGGCTGCGGGAGAATTCTTGTGCGATCGCCCGTGCGGTATCTGATAAGAGGTATCGCGTCCATGCCAATCGTCGTTATCACAAGCTCACCGTATTCCCCGACCGGGGCTTGGCGGCCGTTTTCGTCTATGATCTCGGCAATAATATGGTTTTCGCGCAGATGCATACCCTCGTGCGCCGGACAGCAGACCGCGCCGCCGAGTCCCATTTCGCGGGAGCCGTAATGCGGGAAAAGCCTGCTGCCGAGAAGCTTTTCCGCCTCCGATATGACGCCTTCAGGGCAGGCATCCGCGCTGACGAGCGCCCTTTCCAGACTGCCTCTGCCGCATACGCGAAGTAGGCTCAAAAGCTGCACCGGCATACCGACAAAGCTGTCCGGTCTTTCCGCGCGCATCAGCTCACTAAGCTCATAATAGCTGAGCTGTGGCCCCGCACGTATCGGACTTGCGCCCAGCCGGCTCACCGCCTCGGCGATAAGCTCGCCCAGACCGAATTGACCCGAGAAGGGCATACATATCAGCGTCCTGCCGCCGGGAAATATAAGCTCACCCAGACCCGCCATGAAAAGCCGCACCGTGCGCTCACAGTCGGCGCGGGTATAGAATACGCGCTTTCCAATGCCGGTCGTTCCGCTCGTCACATCGCTTATCACGCGCTGCACCTCCGACTGAGAGCACAGGAGCATGGCTCCCGCGTTTTCCGCAAGCTCCGTCTGCGTCGTAAAGGGTAGCTCGGAAAGCTCTGCCAAAGCGTCTAAGCGCGCCGGGAGCCCGGAATAAAATCCGCCGCGCTCCCGCTCACGGGCAAGCAGCGCGTTGAGTCTTTCAAGCTGTATGCGCCGTATGTCCGCGCGCGTCAGCGACTCAAGCCCCTCCTGCTCACATATGAGCGCGTCAAGTCTTGTCCTTGTCATCGTCTATACAGTGCCCTGCCTTCCGTGTTCGTCAGGTTATACGCGCAAAACGGCACCATGCCGAATTCTAAATCGACCTCGCAGATATAGCAGCGGCGCAGCCGCTCAAGATCAAGATTATATGCGTCCTGAAAAATCATACCCGATACGGCGAAGGTGCTCCGCCGCGCCTGCTCAAGAAAATCATCGAGCGCCGAGGTCTCGCAAAGCTCCGGGTCGGAGGTGTAGTCCGGCTCGTCCTCGCCGTTCCACTGCTTGGCGACGTAGCTGCGCGAATCGTCCGAGGTCGTGCAGCAGCAGGCGGAGGCGCCGGATTTCTTCGGCAGCAGACGGAGACTGCCGTCCGCGCGGCGCAGATAGCTTGCGTGGAAGGAGCAGTAGGGATTTTCCGCCCCGCCGCCGGCAAAGTCCTGCGCATGCATCGCGCCGCACATCTGCTCCTCGATAAGACGAAGCATACGCGGTATGGTGATGGGCTTTTCCGGCCGCTCAAGCCCGCAGCGCCCGAAGTAGCTGATGGGCTGAAAATGCACTCCGCGTATTGCTGGCATACGCTCAAGGGCGAAGCGCAGTATATCGCCGACCTGCGCGTCGTTCACTCCCGGCGCGATGACCGGCACAAGCACTATGCCAAGCCCCGCCGCCGCGCAGTTTTCTATCGCGGCAAGCTTTTCGGTCATGAGCGCCCGCCCGCGCAGTGTCATATAGATCGCGTCGTCCACACCGTCAAATTGCAAAAACACCGTGTTGAGCCCCGCCGCCTTGAGCGTCTGGGCGTATTCCGCATCAGCTGCAAGGCGTATGCCGTTTGTGTTGAGCTGGAAAAAGCTAAAGCCCTTTTTGCGCCCGAGGGCTATTATTTCCGGCAAATCGTCCCGCATGCTCGGCTCTCCGCCCGAGAGCTGAATATTAAACGGACCGCCGTGCGACATGAGATAATCGTACTGCCCCTCGATTTCCTCCATGCTGAGCTCGCGCTCGTCCGTGCCCGCAGAGGCAAAGCACACGGGGCAGCGGAGATTGCAGCGCGTTGTGAGCTCCAGCAGCATACAGCAGCCCTTACGCAAATGCTCCTTGCAGAGTCCGCAGTCGTTCGGACAGCCGTTTTTCGCGTCCTTGCCGTTTACCGGCGGCTCCACGGTGCTGCTGCCGAGGTTCCAGCGCATATAGCTTATGAGATTGTCCTCCCAGATGAGCGTGCTGAATTTGCCGTGCTCGGGGCACTGCTTGTCCATATAGATATAGCCGTCTGCACCCGTGCGCTTTTCTGCGGAAAGCTTTCTCAGGCACACCGGGCACACGCTCTCCGTCCGCCCGACGCGCATCAGATAAGCCCCCTTTCGGAGAGTATTTCCATGCACTTTTCGTAGGTGGAGGCGATTATCTGCGGGCACAGCTCCACGCGCTTTGCGGGGTTGCCGTGGGTTATGTCCTCGCACTCGTAGCCGCCGTAGTATATCGTCATTTCGTCCTTGAACCAGCGGGTAAACTCACCCAGCGCCGCCTTATGCTCAGGTGAGTCCATGCCGGTGTCCTCGCCCTTGCCGGTGAAATAGGATATGATGCACGCACCGCCGCTCATGCAGCCGCAGCAGCCGCCGGAGAAGCCGACTCCGCCGTTGAGCCCGCCCATAGCCTTGACAAGGCCGGGGTTTTCCTCACCTATCGTCTCAAGCAGGAGCTTTGCCAAAATCTGACCGCAGAAATAGCCGTAGCGTGAAAGCTCCATTACCCTGTCAAAAAGATCCATCAGGCATTTCCTTTCTGCATATGATTAAATAATATCTGCATTTTAAATTGGTTTTCGGGCAGCCGATAGTCTCTCCGCTCCAAAGCGCGGCAAAATAATACTCGCGCCACTGCTCGGTCATGTCCTCGATATGCTCAAGACTGAAGCCCGACGAGGCTAAAAGCGCCTCGGGAGAGTCGAAAAATACGTCCGACAGAGCCAAAACGCCGCCGTCTCTGAGAAGCCGCCGACTTTCCCGGAGCGCGGCATTTGCATCTCCGCTCACATAAAATGCGCACTGAGATATAATCGCATCAAAGCCTTCGTCGGGATAGCCGCTGTGCAGCATATCGCCGCGAACGACGTTTTCTCCGCACGGAATCAAATCAATGCCGACGGCGTCAAGTCCATGAGCGCGCAGCAGGGCGACCGCCTCACCCTCGCCCGCGCCCATGTCGAGCACACGAGCGCCCGGAGACAGGGCGCAAAGCTCTATCATGCGCATGGTGTGCGCGTCTCCTCCCGGATGCCCGTTCATTTGTCCTCCAGCGCCTTCTCGACGGAGAGAACCTTTCCCAGCGCAAGCTCCTCCGGTACATAGACAAAGCCGCAGCGCGGACAGACCGGCAGCTCTACGGGGAAGCCGTTATCGAGATACATGAATTTTGCCTTGCCCTTGACGAGCGCGACGCCGCATTTTCTGCATTTGAGCTTACCCAGCGGGTCAATGGTGTAATACGTTCTGTCCTGCATGCTATCACTCCTGACGTTTAATGACGTTCATCCTGTGGCTGTAAGCGCGGCGGACCGTGTAGCCCTCCTCGTCCTCAGTAAGCGCGACCCAGAAGGTCACGTTCCCGAGTCTTGCTCTCAGCATTAGATAGCCGCTGTCGGCGTCCTCTATCGCCTCGCCGCTTTCGCGGTATGCGTCAATGACGGATATGACGTCGGATTTTAATATCATGCGCTCGTCCATCATTTTGAGCGCGGCCTCGTCAAATTCCAGCTTATAGGGCAAATTCATGTTCATAGTCTCCTCGCCCCAGATATCCCGGAGCAGTTCATTTTTCAGCGTAAGGCGGTTGTAGCGCTTTTCGCTTATATCGGGCGGCGCACCCGCGTCCGTGCCGTACACAAGCTCAAGTATATGCCGCGACTCCCGCCCCTCCCGCGCAAAGCGGTCACGGCAGGCCATGCAGTAGCTGACATAGGGCGCGTCACTGCGCTCAAGGCATTTTTCCGCAAGCTCGTGGGCAAGCTCACGGTTTGTGTATGAGGTCAGACCGCCGTAGCCGCAGCAGGGGGAGCGGTCGCCGGAGTATTCCGTCTCAAGTATCGAAACGCCAAGCTTTTCCAGAATGTCGCGCACACTGCGTTGAGTCTCCGCGTCTCCGCGCGCACCGCAGGAATCGTGCAGCGCGGCGCAGCGCTCAAGCAGCTTAGCTTCCTTGGGAAGTCCGATTTCCTGCAATACGTCCCATATTCCGACAATTTCTATATTCTCATGCCCCGAAAGCTCCTTTTTGCAGATCGGGCAGGCGGCAATGACCGTGGGATATCCAAGCTTTGCAAGCTCGTTTTCGATAAACTCAAATTGCTGCCCGTACATCTCATAGCGCCCCGCCCAATCGCATATCGCGCCGCAGCAGCCGAGCATCAGCGCAACGCCGCCCTCAAGGCGCGCGCATAGATCCTCATACGCCGCGCGTACCGTCGCCGGAGCGATGGCGGAGGACTGACAGCCGGGGAAAAAGACATATCTGCACTTATCATATCCGGGCTGCCTGCGGCATAGAAAGGCCTCGCCGTTTGAGAAAAGCATATCCATAAGCGCAAACTCATGCGGTGCAAGCGGCATTTTATCGGTCGAAACCATATTCTCGCGGGCGCTCTTGCAGACCCGCGCCATGTCGATACCCTTGGGGCAGACAACCGTACACTGACCGCAGAGCGCACAGGCGTTCATGGCCTTGTTGAGCGGGTGGTCGCCCATTATTATCTGGGTGTTGTTATATATCTCCCGCGCCAGCAGACCGGGGTATTTTTTATAGTGCTTGAGATAGGCGCAGGCCTTCATGCACTCGTCGCAGCGGCACTGTATGCAGCGCTTGGCCTCCTCGATGGCCTCCTCGCGCGTGTAGCCCTCTGCGCCGCACTCGACACGGTGCAGCGAGCCGACATTGTCAAGGCTTGCGTATAGCTTTGTCTCAACGGCGCCCTCGTTGCCGCGCATATTATCGGGCGCGAGCCTTTGCGCAAGGCGGTCTACCGTGAGCGCTGCCTTTTTTGCGGAAAATGCGGCGCTGAGCACATCACTGCCGTCTGCGCCCATGACGAGAGAGCGAGCCGCACAGAGCATATAACGCTCATCACAGACGGCGTCCGGGAAAAAGCCCCTTGCCGCCGCAGCCGAGGCGCATAGCACGTCAAAGCCGCCGCACTTTTCAGCATATAATTCTCCGCTGAGCGTGCAGCCGAACTCAAAGCATATATCCTTGGTCTTTAATCTGCCAAGCTCATCGGCAAAGGCCATCTCATCGAGAAATGGCGCTGCCGTGCGGAGAAATGCGCTCAGGTTAGCCTCCTCGCAGAACACCGTGAGCGGGTAGGCCTTTTTCTCAATCTCACCCGCGAGGAAGAGCGCGAAAAGCCCGGAGCCGAAGAGGGCGACGCTTTTCTTTTTCTTCATGCGGAAAACGCCGCCGGAGCGCGATTTTTCACCGAAGCGGCTCACGGCGCGCTCAATATCGCGTACCGCTATGCCCTCGCCAAGCTCGGAAAGCTTGCACTTCGCCTCGCATGGGGCGCTGCACCCGGCGGAGACGACGTTCGGAAAAATCACCGCCTTTTCGTATAGCCCGAGCGCCTTCTTAAAATCCCCGTCCGCCGCGGCGGCAAGCATTGCCTTGGCATCTAACTTCAAGGGGCAGGCGGCGGAGCAGAAGGCGGGCTGGTCGTAGACGCACAGCGACACCATGTTTTCGATCTCGTCCTTGGATATTCTGTTGACCTTGTAGACGTGCGTGGAGCCGCGCTCCTGAATTACCGACATGAGCTCACCTCTTTATAAACCTAATAGAGAGACCTTATTAAAGGTCTCTCTATTATAACATTTTTTTGCTTGATGGCAAAGCTTAGTTTTCAAGCGCCTTGAGCGCTGCAAGCACCTTGTCGGGTCTTGCCGGGATGCGCGTGATGCGCGCGCCCGTGGCGTTATAAATCGCGTTGAGAATGGCGGGATGCGGTGCATCCAGCGGAGCCTCGCCGCAGCCAGCGGCACCGTAGGGACCGTTGGGACGGTAGGTCTCGATGAAGTGGAGCTCGATGTCGTCCGGAGCATCGTTCGGGTAAGGGATGCCGCACTTGAGCAGGCTCGTCTCCTTCTCCAGATCGTCAAAGTCCTCGGTCAGTGCAAGACCGATGCCCTGAACAAGACCGCCGTAGAAGTTGCCCTCAACGAGAAGCCTGTTCATGATCGTACCGACGTCGGCAACGCTCGTGAACTTCTCGACCTTGACCTTGCCGGTCTGAGTGTCAACGCGAACCTCGGGCATGAAGATGGTGTACATATAGGTCGCAAAGGGCTCGCCCTGTGCGGTATCCTGATCGATGGGGTGGTCGGCGCAGTAGGTCGTGACCCAGTTGCCCTCGACCTTCGTCTCTATGCCCTCGGCTACCATCTCGTCATAGCTGCGGTAGCTGCCGTCCTCCTTGCGCATCGCGGCAAGCAGATTTTCGGCGGCGAGGCGGCAGGCGTTGCCGGTCATGACCTGAGAGCGGGAGCCGCCCGCAGGACCGGAGTTCGGGGTGACCTTGGTGTCGTTCATGACAAGACGAATTTGCTCGGGCTTTATACCGGCCTGACGCAGAGTCTCATGCGCGGAGGCGACAATACCCATGTCGGCGCCCTGACCGTGATCCTCCCAGGAGGCGTACATCGTGACCGTGCCGTCGGGGTTGAGCTCGGCAAAGGCGGAGGAGGCGTCAACGCCGTCAAGTCCGCAGCCGTAAACGCCGAGGGACACGCCGATGCCGTACTTATAGCGCCCGTCGGAGGCGGCATTCTTCTCCGCGACACGCTTCTTGGCCGCCTCGTACAGCGGACGAGCCTTGTCGAAGAGCTCCTCCTCACAGTAAACGTCGGGAGCGTAGCCGGTGGGAATGGTGGTGTGCTCGGAGGCCTTGTAGCAGTTCATTGCGCGCATCTCGAAGGGGTCTATGCCCATCTTGGCGGCAAGGCAGTCGATTGCGATATCGGAGCCCATGAAGGACTGCGGCGAGCCGTAGGCACGGAAGGCGGAGCCCCATGCATGGTTTGTGAACACGGTCTGGCTCTTGTTGCGGATGGAGGGGATGCCGTAGCCCGCGCCGGTAAACTGGCTCAGACGCATGGTGAGCAGATCGCCGAACTCGGAGTAGGGACCGTGGTCAACGTAGTTATCGCCCCACATTGCAAGCAGCTTGCCGTCCTTGTCCGCGCCGAGCTTGATGTGCATGAAGGCGGGGGAGCGCTTGCCGGTGTAGGTGATGTTCTGGAACTGATTGAATACGAGCGAGACGGGGCGGCCGGTGATTTTTACCGCAGCGCCGATGAGCGCCTCGTTTGTCGGGGAGAACTTATAGCCGAAGGTGCCGCCCGTGTGGTTCTGCACAAGGCGAAGCTCCTCCATCGGAACGCCGATGCCGCCCGCTATCATCGGCATATGAAGATGTATGCCGATGGACTTGGAGTGAACGGTGACCATGCCGTCCTCGTCTATGTAGCCGTAGCCGCAGTCGGGCTCAAGATGCAGGTGCGGCTGACGCGAGCAGTAGCTCTCTATCTCGACCTGCTGTGCGTCGGGGATGCTGTCCCAATCAAAGTCGGGTCCCTTGATGCAGTTCGTCTCGTAGAAGACGTTGGGTATGCCGGGGTGAATTTCAATAGCGTCAGGCTCCTTCGCGTCCATGGCGTTCATGTAGGCGGGAAGCTCCTCGATCTCCACCTTGACGGCGTCCGCAGCGGCGCGGGCGTGCGCCTCGGTGTCCGCCGCGACGATGGCTATTGCATCGCCGAACTGGAATATCTTGTCCGAGCAGAGCACGGGACGCTCAAAGCCGTCGGTCTTGTTGTGCTTGGGGAGCATGACAAGGCCGTTTATCTTGTTGGTGCCGCCTGCGGCAAGAATATCCTTATAGGTGATGACCTTAAAGACGCCGGGCATCTTCTCGGCCTCGGAGGTATCGATGCTCTTGATGTTGGCGTGAGATACCGTGGCCTGCGTGAGGGCGAGGCGAAGAGTATTCTCGGGCATCTTGAGCGCGTCGTCGGCGCCGAAGTCCCAAGTGCCGGTGACCTTCTGCGCGGCGGAGGGACGGATGTATTTCGTGCCCTTGATGCTGTCTCCGGTGGGCTTGAATACAAGATCCTCCTTGCTCATCTCACCGCGCATGACGGCGGCAGCCGCCATTGTAGCGTCGATAAGGGGCTTATAGCCGGTGCAGCGGCAGAGGTTGCGGTTTTTGTTGAACCAGTCGCGTACCTCCTCGCGGGTCGGGTTCGGGTTCTTGTCGAGCAGCACCTTGGCGCTGATGATGAAGCCGGGGGTGCAGAAGCCGCACTGCGCTCCGCCGTATGCCATCCACGCGACCTGAAGCGGGTGCATATCGTGCAAAGTGCCGACACCCTCTATCGTCGTTATCTCCGCGTTGTCTCTGATTTTCTCCATCTTAAGCAGGCAGGAGCGAGTGACCTTGCCGTCTAAAATGACGTTGCAGGCGCCACAGTGACCCTCGCCGCAGCCGATTTTACAGCCGGTAAGCAGCAGATGCTCACGCAGAACCGTGGCCAGAGTCTCATGAGGCTCAACAATCAGGATGCGCTGTACTCCATTGATGACGAGTGATTTTTTAATCATTCATATACCTCCTCATAATTCTTATAATTATACTTTTTTACGCTGTTTTGCTTAGCTTTCGGCTTTGCGGATAGACTCGGGGAATCAGTGACAGTTGTCCTTATCCGCACCGCTGCCGCTCACGTCCTTGAGCTTTTGAATTCCGCGCGGGGTATAGAACACAAGCTCGGATAGGGAACCGTCAAAATTTTCACCGCGCAGGCGAAGAAAATTGGCGTTTTCATAGTACTCTATCGGCAGCTCTCTGCGGAATATTTCCCCGGTCTGGGGGTCTGAGATCTCTACAGTGACAAGCTCTGCCCGGAGCTCAAAGCGTTTGTCCTCCATGTCTGCCTCCTGCTTAATATCTTCAATTATATTTTACGGTAGAGAAATCGGAGTAGCAACTATCATACAGATATAACTCGTAGAAAAAATAACATTGTTTTTGTGCATTATGCAAATATTTTGCGTCGATTTCCTTGACTTCTCCTTGCTTTTTGTGTAATATTGATATAAACCCTGCGCTTGAACTGCTCTCGTTCGTACCGTTCACGGATTTGAAATTCAACGCGCGGGGTTTTTGTATTTTAATGCATTTATTAATAATATGTTGGATAAAACTGCCAAAATTGCTTTTCGTTGGGAGGGAGGATATATGCAGTTCGGGGCACTTATAGTCGCAGCGGGGATGTCGTCACGCATGGGAGAATTCAAGCCTATGCTCAATATCGGCTCGATTTCAATAGCGCAGCGCATAGTCGCAACGCTCCGTCAGTCCGGCGTGACGAGGATAGTCATGGTCACGGGGCATAATGCGCGGGAGCTTGAGCACCATCTGGCAAACAACGGGCTTATTTTTCTCCGCAACGAGCAGTACCGCAAGACCCAGATGTTCGACTCGGCAAAAATCGGGCTTGAGTATCTCAAGGATAAGTGCGACGGCATTTTATTTACGCCGGTTGACATCCCGCTTTTTACCGCCTCCACCGTGAGCGCACTCATGGACTGCGGGGCAAGGCTCGTGTGCCCGGTGTGCGAGGGCAGGCGCGGGCATCCGATTTTAATAGGCACGGAGCTTGTGGACACTATTCTGGCTTATCGCGGAGAGGGCGGACTCGGCGGCGCTATCGAGCACTGCGGTGCGGAGATGACGGAGATAGCCGTTGAGGACAGCGGCATCCTGCATGACGCGGACACCCCGGAGGACTACAGGGCGCTTTTGAGCTATCACAATCGGCAGCTTGTAAGACCGATAATAAACGTGGAGCTTGCAAAGGAGAAGGTCTTTTTTGACCGGAAGATTGCAATGCTCCTCACGCTTGTCGAGGAGACGAATTCCGTTCGCAGTGCCTGTCAGCGTATGCAGATATCGTATTCGACCGGCTGGAACATAATACGCCGCCTTGAAACGGAGCTCGGGCGGACGTTGGTTGAGCGCAGTCAGGGCGGACTCGGCGGCGGTCAGAGCAGGCTTACGGGAGACGGGCTGCGCCTTTTGGAGAAATATAACGAATTTGAGCGGAGACTGCGTGAGAAGGGCGACCGGCTCTTTCAGGACTGCTTCGGTGAGCTGCTGTGAGCCGGCGCGTGTATCTTATCCGGCACGGAAGGCCGGATTTCCCGGACGGGAGCTGCTGCCTCGGGAGGACGGATATTCCGCTCGGCACGATAGGGCATATGCAGTCCTGTCTTGCGGCGCGGGAGCTTGAGCACGCCGGGATAAGCGCGGTATTTACAAGCCCGCTTTCGAGAGCGCGCGAGACGGCGGCGTATTTTTCGCCCTCGGCTGTAGTTGTACCGGGACTTTGTGAGGCGGATATGGGACTGTGGGACGGTCTGAGCTTCCGCGAGATAAAGGAGCGTTTTCCGGAGCTGTACGAGCGGCGCGGCGTGGATATGAGCGTTTCGATACCCGGCGCGGAGGAGCCGCGGGCGGCGCTTTGCCGCTTTGAGGAGGCGCTCATGGAATGCCTTGACAAAAGCAGCGGGGATATCGCGGCGATTTCCCACTCGGCGGTCATCAGACTCATGGCGGCAAGGCTTTTCGGAACCGCGCTTGAGAGCAGCCGGGAGTACCGTGTCCCGTACTGCGCCTGCGTGACGCTCGAATATGACGGCGGCTTTCGCCTTGTGAAAATCGGAGAGGCTCCGCGGCCTGAGTTGGACAGAGCCTTGTGTCTGCGTCTGCTGCACGCTGCGGGAGCACCGGAGAATGTCATCGAGCATTGCGCTGCCACCGCCGAGGAAGCGCTGAGGATTGCCGCCGCGCTGAAGGAAAGCGGGAATGATATCGACGCGGAGCTTGTGGAAAACGCGGCGCTGCTGCACGATATTGCGCGGAGTCTGCCGGAGCATTCACGGCGCGGCGCGGACTGGCTGAGCGAGCTCGGCTATACCCGTGAGGCGGAGCTGGTTCGGCGGCATCACGAGCCGGAGGCGGCCTCGCTTGAGCTTACGGCACTCTGCCTTGCGGATAATCTCAGACTCGGAGCACGGCGCGTGAGTCTTGAGGAGCGCTTTTCCGAAAGCCTGAAAAAGTGCCGGGATGACGAGGCGCTCAGGGCGCATGAGAGACGCAGACGCGAGGCGCTTGCCGCAGCGCGGAGAATAAACGGGCTTTGCGGCAGAGAGGTTATAAATATCAAGTAATAATATAGATGAATAGAGGAAAAGAGCATGGAAAGGATAGAGGTTTGCTGCCCGCAGAGCAGCGGGGAGGAGCATTTCTCCGGCTGCCTTATCTGCGGCGCGGATATGCCGCTTTGTAAGCGCGGGTGCAAATATACTGCACTCAACCGAGAGTGCATAGGAGGCGATTGCCCGTATTTTCAAAAATAAACAGCAGCTGCTTAATATACAAGACAAGGAGGTTATCTAATGAAGCTTATCAAAACCGAGGACGCAGTGGGTCATGTGCTGTGCCATGACATCACGCAGATAATCAAGGGCGTGACCAAGGACGCGATATTCCGCAAGGGGCATATCATCACCGAAAAGGACATACCGGTGCTTCTGTCGGTCGGCAAGGACAATATCTATGTCTGGGAAAAGGACGAGAATATGCTCCATGAGGACGAGGCGGCGGAGATACTCCGCAGCATCTGCCAGAACGAGAATATGCACGCGACGGCGCCCAAGGAGGGCAAGATAGAGCTTATCGCGGATATTGACGGTCTGCTGCTCGTTGACCTTGAGCGGCTTCGCGCCATAAATTCGCTCGGTGACATGATGATAGCCGCACGGCACTCCGGCTTCATGGTGAAAAAGGGCGACAAGCTCTGCGGTACGCGCGTCATACCCCTTGTCATTGCAAAGGAGCGCATGGAGCAGGCAAAATTGCTTGCCGGGGACGAGCCTATAATGCGCCTTGTGCCGGTGAGACCGAGGAAATACGGTCTTGTCACGACCGGCAACGAGGTGTTCTACGGGCGCATTGAGGATACCTTCAGCCCGGTGGTTCAGGCAAAGCTTGCGGAATTCGGCTGCGAGATGGCGGCGCACGTCATACTGAACGACGACCATGAAAAAATCACCGCCGCGATAAACGATATGCTTGCGCAGGGCTGCGAGATGGTTCTCTGCACCGGCGGCATGAGCGTTGACCCCGACGATAAGACCCCGCTTGCCATCAAGAATACAGGTGCGAATATCGTCTCCTACGGCGCGCCCGTGCTGCCCGGAGCGATGTTTCTCGTGTCGTATTCCCCGGACGGCCGCCCCATCTGCGGTCTGCCCGGCTGCGTGATGTACGCAAAGCGCACTATATTTGACCTTGTGCTGCCCTACCTCGTCACGGATACGCCCATTACTAAACAATGGCTTGCTGGACTCGGCAACGGCGGACTCTGCCTCAACTGCCCGGTGTGCCATTTCCCCAACTGTGGCTTCGGCAAGGGAAGATGAGCCATGCTTGACAGATATGGGCGAGAAATAGATTATATGCGCATTTCCGTGACCGACCGCTGCAACCTGCGCTGCCGATACTGTATGCCCGAGCCTATAGACGCGCTGGGGCACGGGGAAATTCTCCGTTATGAGGAGATACTGCGCATATGCCGCACCGCCTCGGAGCTGGGGATAAGAAAATTTAAGGTCACGGGCGGAGAGCCGCTTGTCCGCGCCGACTGTGTGAGCTTTATCGCCGCGCTCAAGAGGCAGAGCGGGACGGAGCAGGTCACGCTGACGACAAACGGACTCTTACTCGGAAAAAATCTGGATGCGCTTGCCGCCGCAGGGCTTGACGGCATAAACATAAGCCTCGACAGCCTGAATGCGGAGCGCTATACGCGAATAAGCGGACACCCCGAGGGCGCGAAGCTGCTGAAGCGTATAATGCAGGCCGTAGAGGACGCCTGCGCAATGGGGCTGCGTACAAAGCTAAACGCCGTGCTGTTGAAGGAAACCGAGGAGGACGTGCCGGAGCTTGCCTCCATAGCGGAGGAGCTTCCGGTGGACGTGCGCTTTATAGAGCTTATGCCCATCGGCTTCGGCACGGCGATGCGGCGAGTCTCACCGGACGATATTCTCTCGGCGCTGAGAGAGCGCTGGCCGGACCTTGCCCCGACGGACGAAAGGCGCGGCAACGGTCCTGCGCATTATTATAAGAGCGATTTGCTGCTCGGCAGGATAGGCTTTATAGACGCCGTGAGCCACAAGTTCTGCGCCGACTGCAACCGGGTACGCCTGACGAGTACGGGACAGCTAAAGCCCTGCCTGTGCTACGCCGACTCCGCCGACCTGCGCACGCTCATCCGGGGCGGCTGCACGGACGATGAGCTGCGTGAGGCGCTGAAAATCTCGATATACAATAAGCCGCGTGCGCACTGCTTCGACACGGGCGCCGCCGTCACCGAGCGGCACGCAATGAGTCAGATAGGAGGATAACAGCATGGGAAAGGTTATAGCCGTATGCACGAGCGACCGTAAGGGTCTGCAAAAGCACGATGTAAATACCGCGCACTTTTCCGCCGAATGGGGCATTGACGGCGACGCGCACGCCGGGAGCTGGCACAGACAGGTGAGTCTCCTGAGCGCCGACAAGATAGAGGCCTTCAATAAACGCGGGGCAAACGTCATTCCCGGCGCCTTCGGAGAAAATCTCGTGGTCGAGGGCTTCGACTTTCGGGCGCTGCCCGTGGGCACGCTGCTGCGCTGCGGCGATGTACTGCTGGAGATGACGCAGATAGGCAAGGAGTGCCACAGCCATTGCGAGATATACAAGAAAATGGGCGAGTGCATCATGCCGCGTGAGGGCGTGTTTGCCCGCGTCATCGAGCCGGGTAGCATCAGTGTCGGAGATGAGATGAGCATCGAAAAGCGCGAGGGGCATTTCCCGTGGCAGGCTGCTGTCATCACGCTCAGCGACAAGGCGGCGGCGGGGGAGCGCAAGGACGAGAGCGGTCCCGCGATAGCAAAGCGCCTGCGCGAGGCAAGCTACGAGGTCGTGGAGGAAATAGTTATCCACGACGATGAGCGGGTTTTGAAGCAGCAGCTTATTCGGCTCTGCGACCAGCGGCAGCTTGACCTCATACTTACGACCGGCGGCACGGGCTGCTCGGCGCGGGATATTACGCCCGAGGCAACGCTTGCGATCGCTGATAAAAACGTCCCAGGCATCGCCGAGGCTATGCGCGCCGAGTCTCTCAAAATCACCAGGCACGCAATGATTTCCCGTGCCGCCTCCGTTATCCGGGGTAAAACGCTTATTATCAATCTTCCCGGCAGCCCCCGCGCCTGCATGGAGAATATGGACGTATTTATGGACACCATCCCCCATGCCATGGGGCTTCTCCGCAACGAGGTACACGACTGCGCAAGAAAATAAAAAGCAGGTATTTCTTCAGCACATATAACCGCGTTAAGTCGCGCTTATATAAATATTTTTCTGAAAAAGGAGAAACGAACATGAAGAAAACCCTCACACTGCTGCTCACGCTTGCAATGATCTTCACACTTGCCGCCTGCGGCTCGTCCGCGGCTCCAAGTAAGGGAGAGAAGGAAGAAATCATCGTCTTTGCCGCCGCTTCAATGACCGAGACTCTAAATCAGGTCAAGGATGTCTACGAGAAGGAAAACAACGTCACCATCACCTATAACTTTGACTCCTCCGGTACGCTCAAGACCCAGATACAGGAGGGCGCGGACTGCGACCTCTTTATCTCCGCCGGTCAAAAGCAGATGAATCAGCTCGACTTAAGCTCCGACAAGGAGATAAACAAGGAGGGGCTGGACTTTGTCGCCGGCGATACGCGCCTGAACCTGCTCGAAAATAAGGTGGTGCTTGTCGTCCCCGAGGGCAATCCCAAGGGCATAGAGAGCTTTGACGACCTTGCGGCAAGGCTTGCCGAGGGCAGCATACTGATGGCAATGGGCAACAGTGACGTGCCTGTCGGTCAGTACACGCAGAAGATACTCAATTTCTACGGGCTTGATGAGGAAGCCCTCGCCAAAAGCGGCGTCATTACCTACGGCAGCAACGTCAAGGAGGTCACGACTCAGGTCTCCGAGGGCAGCGTTGACTGCGGCATAGTCTACTGCACGGATGCCTTCTCCGCGGGGCTTACGGTCATTGACGGCGCAAGCAAGAATATGTGCGGTCAGGTCATCTATCCCGCCGCGGTATTAAAGACTGCGAAGAACCCCGATGCAGCCAAGGCCTTCCTTGACTATCTCACGGGCAGCGAGGCCATGGCGATTTTTGAGGCTGTCGGCTTCTCTCCGGTAGCGTAAAGCCAGAGACGCAGAATTGGCAGCGCATTTATTTGCGCTGCCAAGCCGAGGTATATAATTATGAACATTGACTGGTATCCGCTTATAAACTCCCTGCGCATTGCGGCAATAAGCTGCGTAATAGTTTTTTTCACGGGCATATTCTTTGCCTACTATGCGGCAAGGCTGCCGCGCACGGTCAAGGGTATTCTTGACGTTATTCTCACGCTTCCCATGGTACTGCCGCCGACGGTATGCGGCTATTTTCTGCTGCTCATCTTCGGCACAAAGCGCCCGATCGGCATCCTTCTGATGCAGCTCGGCATTAAATTTGTAATGACATGGTACGGCGGAATTCTTGCCGCCGCCGTCGTCGCCTTCCCGCTGATGTACAGGACGGCACGCGGCGCGTTCGAGAGCTTTGACTGCACGCTCTCGCAGTCGGGGCAGACGCTCGGCCTTTCCAACACATATATTTTCTGGCGCATACGAATGCCCGCCTGCCGTCAGGGCATACTCGCCGGCACCGTGCTTGCCTTCGCGCGCGCCCTCGGCGAATACGGTGCTACCAGTATGCTCATCGGCTACACTCCCAGCAAAACCGCCACGATATCCACGACCGTATATCAGCTCTGGCGCACAAATGACGATGCGGGCGCATTCTTCTGGGTCATGATAAACCTCGCCATAAGCACCGTCGTGCTGCTCACGGTCAATCTCCTTGAGAGCAAGCAGAAAGTGAGGGCGAAGGGATGAGCCTGATAGTAGATGTCAGAAAAAAGCTCGGCAGCTTTGAGCTTGAGTCAAAATTCGAGGCGCAAAACGGCGTGACCTGTCTGCTCGGCCCCTCCGGCTGCGGCAAGAGCATGACACTCAAATGCATTGCCGGCATAGAAAAGCCCGACGAGGGCTACATAGAGCTTGACGGCGTGGCCTTATATGACAGTGCAAAGGGGATAAACCTCCCTCCGCAAAAGCGCCGCGTGGGTTATCTGTTCCAAAACTATGCGCTGTTTCCGAATATGACGGTGCGCCAGAACATACTCTGCGGTATGCGCCGCATCAGGGACAAGAGCGAAAAGGAGGAAAAGCTCAAAAAAATGCTGGATATGTTCCAGCTTGGAGGGCTTGAAAATCACCGCCCCGCGCAGCTCTCCGGCGGTCAGGCTCAGCGCACGGCGCTTGCGCGCATCATGGTCAGTGAGCCGCAGCTTTTACTGCTGGACGAGCCCTTTTCCGCGCTCGATGCGCACCTCAGGGATAAGCTTATGATAGAAATGCGCGACGTACTCACGCGCTTCGGGCGGGAGGTCATCATGGTCACGCACGACCGCAACGAGGCGTATAACATGAGCCGGGAAATAGCCGTCATGGACGGCGGCAGACTTCTGACCGTGAACCGGACAAAGGCGCTTTTTGCCGATCCCGGCAGCGTTCCGGCGGCGATGCTCACCGGCTGCAAAAATATAGCCCCCGCCATAAAGCGAGGGGAGCATGAGGTATATGTGCCCGATTGGGGCGTGAGCCTCACGACCGCGCAGCCCGTCGGCGACGATATAAAGGCCATTGGCATCCGCGCACATTATTTTAATCCCTCCGCGCCGACAAATCGCCATGAGATAGAATACCTTGACGAGATGGAGGAGCCCTTTGAGTGGATAATAGAGTTCAAATTCAAGTCCGCCGCGGAGTCTGCGCCGAGTGTGTGGTGGCGGGTGACGAAGGATAAGCGCCCGCAGCTATTCCCCGCCGAGCTTGGCATTGCCCCGGCGAATATACTTTTACTGTATTGAGGAGGTATTATCATGTCGAATATTTATGCCGAAATATTGGAAAGAGTCGAGCGCGGCGAGGCGCTGACGCTGAAAACGGAGCTTTGCGGCTCGGAGGGGCTTATAGCCGAGGGATTGAAAAAGACTCTTGCGCCCTATGCGCCGCAGACCGATAAGCGCGGCAGATATTTTGCCGACGTGACGCTGACGGAGACGGAGGGCAAAATCACCGTGGGCGAGCCCTTTTCGCCCCCGGAGCGCCTTATAGTCCTCGGTGCGGGGCATATCGCCGTGCCCGTTTGCGATTTTGCGGCAAAGAGCGGCTTTGAGGTCTATGTCTGTGACGATCGCCCCGCCTTTGCAAATACCGCGCGCTTCCCGCTGGCACGGGAGGTGCTGTGCGACAGCTTTGAAAGCTGCATCGACCGCCTCAGGCTCACACGCTATGACTACGTCGTCGTTATTACGCGCGGTCATGTGCATGACGCGGACTGCCTGCGCGAGATATTCAAGGGCACGCAGCCGGCGTATCTGGGGCTTATCGGCTCGCGCCGCCGCGTGCGAGGGCTGTTTGAGATGCTTGTCGAGGAGGGCTATCCCAAGGAGTATATGGACCGGATATGCACCCCCATAGGACTTGATATCGGCGCCGTCACCCCCGGCGAGATCGCCATATCCATACTCGCGGAGCTTGTGGCTTATAAGCGCCTGCCTAAGCACAGCAATGACGGCATACGCTGCTGCAACGACTCCGATGTGGAGCTATCCGTGATAAAATATCTTGCCGAAAACCGTGAGCCCAAGGCGATAGTAACCGTTATCGAGACAAAGGGCTCGACTCCGCGCGAGGCGGGCGCGAAAATGGCGGTAAGCCCTCTTGCGGCAGTCACCGGCAGCATAGGCGGCGGATGCAGCGAGGGCGCGGTTATCCGTGACGCCGTGCGAATTATCGGCACGGGGCGCTATAAAATCGTCGATATTGACCTCACGGGCGAGGTCGCGGAGTCTGACGGCATGGTCTGCGGCGGGACGATGAGAGTCCTCGTTGAGGACGGCACTGAGCGGCAAGAGGGATAAGGGGTGAAGCATATGCAGAATTTTACGCATTTTAATGAGCAGGGCAGGGCGAAGATGGTGAATGTCGGCGACAAGCCGGAGAGCCTCCGCACCGCCGTCGCCTCGGGGCGCGTCACGGTTAACGAAAGCACCTTTGCCCTGATAAAAAACGGCTGCATGAAAAAGGGCGATGTGCTTGCCGTCGCGCAGGTCGCGGGTATAATGGCCGCAAAGCGCACCCCGGATATTATCCCGATGTGCCATCCGATACTGATAGACGGTATTGATATCAGGCTTGAGCTTGACGAGACCTGCCGCTCGGTCGAGATAAGGGCGGCGGTGTCCTGCACGGGGCATACGGGCGTGGAGATGGAGGCTCTGACTGCCGTAAGCGCCGCAGCTCTCACGGTCTATGATATGTGTAAGGCCGTGCAGAAGGATATTCTGATATCGGACATTCATCTTGAGGAAAAAACCGGCGGCGTCCACGGCGATTATAAATATGTGTGATGCGCGGGGGCAGTTTAGATAGAAGGGTACTTGCCATTTGAAAAATATCGTTCCTTCATAGTCGGGAGAATAGTAAATGGCAATATAAATACCGCTTCAAACATACTCCAATCTCAATCAAAATCATTTATTTCCTATCACACATCACCAATGTCCAGAGTAACGCAAACGCCGTTGAGCGTCAGGCTATACGGCAGCTCAGACCCGCTGATATGTGCATAGTAGCTCACATAAGTTTTCCCAAGCGCAGGGGCGCTTCTTTCCAGCGAACAAAACTCCGTATTATATTCATCCGAGATACTTATTTCCCCGCCCTTCGTGTCCAGAATAGTTATAAAATAATCGTTTGTATTTTTATATTGGTACACATATATGACAACTCCATCGGAAATATCATAGGCTACTCGCCTTGTGTCTGAGCCAAGCCCGATTTTCCAGCCCTCAGCAGTTTTGGGTACTATCAAATAGCTATCCTTATCGTCTTTGCGCTCTACGATAAAATCGCAGGCGTCACCCTCCGCCACAAGCTCAAGCTTCGACCTCCCCGGACGATAGTATTCATACGCCGCACTCGGAGACTCAAAGGAGACAAACAGATTTTCGACAGGTAAGAACGCCGACACGACAAGCAGCAGCACCGACAAGACAGCTCAAAGCTGCGAGAAAGGTGATGAAAAGGCTCACTATCAGCAAAAGCCCGAACAGTCCGCATACCCCGCCAAAAATCAAGCCTCTGCGCGATTCTGTATCTCCGCTGATGAACAAAACCACGAACACGAGGGAGAGCTGCAAAAGGCGCGGATGCGAACAGAAACCGTGTCCCGACTCTACAAAAAGGC
>ULWH01020024.1_pt1 | contig 19630 bp, 18 predicted proteins | sample 1960201 | NCBI WGS metagenome assembly ULWH01 (sample SAMEA4835808, study PRJEB28245) | human gut metagenome | biome: gut microbiome; material: fecal sample | place: Denmark | collected 2008
CCCGTAATCACGGGAACAGCCAGTAACCAGGGAGTAATGTTGAATTTGGCGTCCAATGCTGCCGTAAATTCCGCGATCTGTTGTGTATTGTTCGTTTCGTGTGTGAGTCCCATTACTGTAAAGATGACAAGGGTGATGAGGAGAGAGGGGACGGTGGTGATCATCATATAGCGGATATGGCTGAATAACGGTGTTTCCGTTACGGATGAGGCAAGGACTGTGGTATCCGATAACGGTGAAATTTTGTCTCCGAAATAGGCTCCCGAAATGATGGCACCGGCTATCCATCCCTCTTCAAAACCTTGTGCCTTACCTATGCCCAAAAGGGCGATACCGATGGTGGCGATAGTGGTCCATGAACTTCCCGTCATTACTGATACCAATGCACAAATAATGCAGGTAGAAGCAAGGAAAAAATTCGGATGGATAATCTGCATACCATAATATATAAGGGTAGGTACCACCCCACTTATCATCCATGTGCCGCTCAAAGCACCGATAATCAATAGAATAATGATAGCTGTGGCAACACCTGAAATGTTGTTGGTGATGGCAAGTTCATAATCTTTCCAAGGGATGCGGTAGAAAGCCATGCCGATAAAGACACACATACCAGTGGTGGCAAGCAGGGAAATCTGGCTTCCTCCACTCAAGGCGTTACTTCCGAAAGTATGGATGGTGGCGAACAGCATTCCTACGAGAAAAGCGATGGGAAATAGAGAAACGAGTGGAGAGGGTATTTTCTTTGCTGAATTCATAGGGTTGTTTTTGACTATGCTTGGTTGACGAATCTATTATTAATCTGTCGTTTATAGTTTGATGCGACAAAGGTATAACAATTCTGTTCAATATCTTCCTTATCCTTTGCATGACAAATAAAAATTATCAAATCTTTGCGTTTGCTTGGAAAAATGATAGTATCCTTGTTATTTCTTGCTGTAAAGGGTGATGGACAACGATATTATTGTTAAAATAACGCCGGTGCCGACCACGCCACTCCATCCCCAAGTCTGCCAACTGCTTCCTGCAAGGAAGGTACCCAAAGAGCCGCCGATGAAGTAAGTGGTCATGAAAATCGTATTTACCCGATTGGAGGCAGACGGGTAGATGTCGAAAATACTGGTCTGGTTGCTGAGTTGGATGCATTGCATGCCTATGTCTATAAGAATGACACCGGTAATGATACCTGCATAGTTGTTTCCGCAGAAAAAGAGCGAGGCCCATGCAAGCAGAATCATTCCGCAACCGATAAAGTTGAAATTGCGTATGCCTACTTTTTTTACATATTTTCCTACAAAAGATGCGGTTAAGGCTCCGGCAATGCCGCAGAGCCCTAGTATGCCGATGACATCGCTGGATGCATGGAACGGGGCTTCTCCCATTTTGAATGCAAGGCAGGACCACATGGCAAGGAATGAGCCAAAGGCCAGTCCTGCACGTATCGAGTAGATTCGTAGAGAGGGGTATTCTCTTACTAATGAGAAAAGAGACTTCATCAGCCCGGAATATTTGCCTTGGAAAGTCGGTTGTATGTCCGGTAGTACCTTTAATACAACGATAGCGCATAGTAACATCATTCCAGCGGCGATGAAGTACATTTCACGCCAGCCAAGCACTTCACCCACAAATCCGCTGACAACACGTGATGCAAGTATTCCAGTCAGTAATCCTGAGATGACGACACCTACATTCCGTCCCTTGTTTTCGGGGCGTGAGAATTGCGAGGCAATCGGTACAAATATTTGGGGTATCATGGAGCAGATGCCGGTAATGAGTGATGCTGCCCAGATGATGTAGATGTTCGGTGCCATGGCAATGGCTAGAAGGGAAAATATGAGTAGGAAGAAATTCGTCAGGATGATATTCTTGCGTCGATAGAGGTCTCCTAATGGGACGATGAACAATAATCCCAGCGCATATCCGATTTGTGTAATCATGGCAATGAGGTTCGTTTTGAATTCAGAAACTTCCAATTCATGCCGCATGATATTAAGCAGGGGTTGATTGTAATACAAGTTGGCTACGGACACGCCAGCTACGATAGCAAGTGTCCAGAGTATATGTGCCGGTAATCCTCCGTTTTCTTTCAGTTCTAGTTTCATGCTGCAAAGATAATGTCTTTCTGTTTCATGCGCAAGATATGTGAGTATGATAAGAATATGTGTGAAGTGGTATCATCTTTTTAGCCTTTCCGTTTGTTATACTATTATTTTGTTTGAGAATAATTGATTGGAGCTATCTTGGATAAGCGGAATGTTGTATTGATATTTAAAGATACGTTGGGCATGGGAAATGAATGGTTTAGAGAGTTGCTGGGTATGAAATACAGGTGGACGAAATGCAGGCTCTTCTAGCAAACGAGGGTTGGTAAGGTGAATTCGATGACTCAAGGAACCTACCGTTCCCCCATTAGACCGCCTCCTGATGACATACTTGGGATTATCCTGCTATTGACTGAAAACTCGGGTATATATTAGTATGAATCATTATTACTTAAACTTATAATAGTATGAAACATTTATCGATAATAATAATAGTAGTGTCATTATGCGTTTTCCTGCTATCCATCGGTGTATATCATAAGGTTCCCTGGTCTGTTCTGCCAATAGTGGCTAGTGGAATCTGTATATTATGTTGGCTTTTGTTCCATTTACTCTGTATCAGTGAAGAAAGAGATTTACTGAAAGAGGGAAATCAGTATTTCATTGATACCTTTCAAAACATACGTAATCCCATTTCTTTGATTAAGACACCGTTAGGGGCAGTTTACGAAGGAGACTGTCCGGAAGACATAAAGAAGGAACTGGCTGTTGCACTTCATCATATAGGCGGGCTGGAGCAGCACTTGATAGCGTTGATGGAGTTGAAACGACTATTTGGCAATTCTGGTAGCCTGGTAGTTGCAGAACATGAAATCGGCGCATTTATGAGGAAGAAAGTGTCTTTTTTACAGTCTCATGTGGCCGGGTTACAGATGAAGCTGGATTTGGTTCCGGATTTTGACTATGCAAGCGCTTGGTTTGATCCGGGAAAGATATCTCCGGTTATCGACCGGTTTGTATTGAGTGCCATCGAGTGTTCTCTGCCGGAAACGCACCTCTCGATGCAGGTTTCGTTGAAGGGAGATTACTGGGCAATCAGGATTAAGGATACAGGCAACAAGCGATTTCTGAAATGTTGCAGATGGTACTCGTCGCGGCTTCCTATTCTGCGACCTCTGCATGGCAAGCAGTATGGCATGGGCGGTGTGTTTTTTGACAAGTTGATGAATATATGTGACGGGAAAATACTGACTTTGGAAAAGGAGGCTCTGCTTCGATTTCCCATAAGATGTTCGTGTGCGGTTTCGGGGGGGTATACATCCTTAAATATTCCGGACACTTTTCAGGTGAATGAGTCGGAAATGGCTTTCCATGGTTTCTCGAAGAAAAAAAATATGGATAGACCTTTAGTGATACTTGCGGATAATGACAAGGGATTCAAGGATTATCTTGAGAAACGTTTATCGGAATGTTTTGTAGTGAGGAGCTTTGATGACGGTCAGGAAGCATTGGAGGTAATATGTGAAGAGTATCCGGATTTGGTGATTTGTGATATCATGTTGAAAGGTATGAGCGGTGAGGAACTTTCTTCTAAACTGAAGACGTCGAGGGACACCTCCTTTATTCCGGTGATATTGATGGGGGCGCACATTGATGTGAAACGGCGGGAAAAGCGTTGTTCTTCTCAGGCTGATCTCTTTGTATGTAAGCCCTTTAATCTGGAGGACCTTAAAGTGGAAATATCCATATTGATAAATAATAGCCGTTTTCTTCGGAAGACATTTCTTCAGAAAGTTTTTGGAGAAGATTTTTTAACGAAACCTATGGAGCGGGCTCAGCAGGATGCCAATCTGGCATTTTTGAATGAAGTGAAGCTTTACATTATGGAGAATATGGATAAAGAGGATTTGACAGTAGATGATATTGCCTCCAGGATGTGCATGAGCCGGACAACCTTTTATAATAAGTGGAAGTTGTTGACGGGAGAAGCACCCAAATATTTGATTTCGAGAATCAGGATGGAGAAGGCACGGGAACTTTTGGAAAGCGGAAAATTTTCTGTGACTATGGTTGCTGAAATGGTGGGTATGCGAAATCTGAAAAACTTCAGAGGCAGGTATAAGGAGTATTTTGGAAAAACACCGAAGGAGTTTATGAAAAAAGTATGATATTTATCTGAAGAAAACTTTCATAGAAAGGCTGTCACATATTAGATAATGGACAGCCTTTGTTTTGAAATGGGAGATAGGAGAACTGAACATCCTAAGCTATCTATAAAGGAAAATCTCTCATCGTTTTGTTTTGGGGATAACTGGGTATATATGATTAGCTTTACTTGCCGACGCAGCATATTTACATCACTGATTATCAGTGACTATTCATTTTAATCGGTACAACCTCTGTTTTGACAAATACACAGAATGTAGGGACAAATGCAAGCCGTTGGATTTCATTGCTTTGTATATACGTGTTGTACCGCCTCTTTTCAGCCCTTTTGTAGAATGTTCGCTATCAGATACAATATGTTGAGTGATAGGGCATTTCCGCAGGTATGTTACAGAACGCTTGTTGAATACAAAGGTAGTGGTTTTCTTCGGATTTCTATGGTTTGCGGGATGTTTTTTCTTTTCCAGAAGGTGCTTAACTGTAGAAAATCGGTTATAGAATTAGAAAACTTTTGTATACATTCGATTCGCTTGAAAAAGTGTAGGAGAATGGGGATATTCGTTGGAAAAAGTGTGACGAATCAGATTTATTCGCTTGGAAAAGTGTAAAACTATACGTGTTATACTTGTTCTATCCTTAATATTAATACCTCAATCCTCCTTAAATTATACCCTGTCTGATATAATTGCAGTAGCGAAACAATAAATTATACCCATACTGATATAATATCGAATATTTGTACTAGCTTTGTACCCGAAAAGGTATAAAGTATGATGTTATGAATAATCTTTCTACTACGGTCAAAATGTTGCGAAAGCAATATAATCTGACGCAAGAAGAGCTTTCGTTGAAGTCGGGTGTGGGATTGCGCTTTGTGCGAGACCTAGAACAAGGAAAGGAAACGTTACGTCTCGATAAAGTGAACCAGCTTCTTGACTTTTTCAATTATGAAATGGTTGCCACTCAAAAAAACAGTAATCCATGAGACAAGCTGAATTAGAGGAAAAGTATGGTGAATTATTGAAGGAACGGCTTGCGAGGCTTTCATAAAGACTATAAAACGGTAAAAATACACAATGCTATGGATATATTAAATCTCACCCCAATAACATCATTGTTCATCCTAACTTTAATAGAAAGAGACGATGGACAAAAGAAACAAATTGTGGAGACGCCAACAAATGGCTCGTGTGTTTAAGGCTCGTATGATTCTGTATGCCGCTTATGGGCATTGCATCATTCGTGAGGATGGAAGCTATTATGAACATCCTCATTGGTTTGAGTTGGCAAAAGACAAATGGGCGCAAGTTTACAAAACTACAGGTACTCCCTGTAGTTGTTGGATGTGTAGAGGATTTGAATATGACCGCAAGGAGTATAAGAAAGAAACTTTGCGTATTATTCGGGAATCAATGAAGTAAATTAAAGGGATAGGAACTAAATCTGTGCATTATGTGTATAGGCTTAGTTCCTTACTTTTCGTGTAGGATTAAGAACCACTATCGATATTCAGAGTAAATATCTTGCAATGTATCATAAAATCCCCAGCCACAATCCGATACGCTATCAATAAGTTTTTCAATCCGTTCGTAATAATTGGCTAACAATCCGTTGAGAAAGATAAAGCGCATAGCCTTGTCGAAATTTCCCTCCAGTGTTGTATAGAACTGTTCCCACATATCGCCAAATTCAAGTGTGTATTCGCATCCTTGTTCGATATAGAACAACATTAAATCGGCAATAATGGTCGGCTCCGGTTTTAGCTTTTGAAAATCGGAAATGACTTTTCGACATTTGGCAAATGACGGTTTTTCGGAAAATCCACGAGTTGGGAAGAACTCGTTTCGGATAGCTTTCTTGCTCTTTTCCAATTCAGCATTGCAATCTGGGGCAAGATAAAACTCCAGATAATCTTTTGCCTCTTTACGTGCATCGTATAGTTCAAGAACAATATCGGTTATCTGTTCTTTTGTAAGTGACAACTGGTGTCTTTTTAGCTTTGCTTTTGACATGATTGATTTTCAGTTGATTGTGTGTTTATATTTTGCTAATTACCAAATAATCCTTTTTCTTTCCACTTCTTGACTGCTTTATCAAAATCTGAAAGAAATTCGTTATCTTGAATCAAGCAGAATTTATCATATTCGGCGTATGCCTTTTCTTTCGCTTGTTCGGTGGAAATTGTGTCAGCCCCATTATATTTATCATACTCATATAGAGTCAAGAAATCATTCAATTGTTTTTTCCAATCTGCCGTTCATCATCCAATACAAATCCTTTTATGATCATTTCTTTTAGAACCGATGTGGCCCACATCCGAAATTGGTTCGCTTGATAACTGCCCACACGAAACCCAACAGCAATAACCGCATCCAAATTGTAGAACAATGTATCATCGTTCTTGCCATCAAGTTCAGTTGTTCGAATTCTTCGAATAACTGAGTTCTCGTCCAATTCTCCACATTTGAATATCTCTTTCAAATGATTGTTTATCGTATCCGTTTCAACACCAAACAAATCGGCCATTCGCTTTTGCGACATCCAAAATGATTCACTATTAAAGACGACCTCTATACGACTTTCTCCTTGTTTTGTCTTATATAGCAATATATTGGAAGATAGACTATTGTCTATTAATTCAGTAGTTGATATTTCTTGTTTGAAATATTCTCTTGCCATTTGCACTTGCGGCTTCTTGCTATCGGCATTTTCTACAATCATCAAACAAGCGATTCGTGATAGATGTATATTCTCCACCTTACGAAAGGAATCGGAATTTAGTTTGACCATCTCAAACGTAGGGCTAAAATGCTCGGTAGTGTTACAACCTTTCTTATTGGCTATAGCGATAGCTTTGTTTAGAGTACGATTGAATTTTTGGTATGTGCTATAGCCTAATGCGGTGCACAACTCACGAGAAGTCCAATATTCTAAACCTTTATTATCTTGCTTTTTAATCCGTTCAAAGTCGGATTGAATAGGGGATATATTGTTCTCGTTTATCATTATTTCAGATTGTTTGAGTTATACACCGCCAATCCTTTAATCGTCAACATATATTTCTGACGAGGATGACGGGGCTTGTCTGGGTAGAGCATAGAAACAAATCCCTCTTTCATGGCGGGATTCAGTGAATATTCCATAAAATTCTCACGATTCTTTAATCCTACGGCTACCATCATCTCTTTGACTGATAATCTATTGTTGGCAATAGCCTTTATTAAGCGGATAATATTCTCATTATCTATCAGCAATGGATTATCTGAGCTTGTCGGGGTACTTGTCGGGGTACTTGTCGGGGTGGAGATGTCCATGCCTTCGGGTGCATCGACTACCATGAAACGATTTCTCAACTCATTGTTTTCTCCTATCAATAGGTTTCGGAAGAATCGTTCTAAATACACAGACTCTCTTTTAATGCTTTTTTGGATGTTTTGATAGTTAGCTCTAACCAAAGCATTACGGAAATACCAAGAATGATTGGCAAAAAGGTCGTTTTCAACATTGAATCCCATTGAGCGTAAATACTGGATGGTGAACACTGCTGTAGTTCGGGTATTGCCTTCTCCAAACGGATGAATTTGCCACAATCCAGATACGAATTGGGTAATATGACTTACTATTTGGTTTATATTCAATCCTGTATAATCAAACGCCTTTTCTTGTTCAAGGTCATATTCTATGGCTCTACGAATGTCGGGAGCAGATACATAGAACACCGTATTGCCACGAAGTACCCATTCTTTTTCGCTAATTCTGGAAGACTTTTATAACCTCTTTATTTATAAGAGGTTTGAAGGGAAGGATAAAATAGAGGTAACGAATTGGCAACCGTGTCTGTTTCTGCGATTTTCTGTGAGTTGCTATCAATGTCGCTCGTCTTGATGCAAAAGTAGTAATAAAAATCGGAAATATATCAAAACGTCCCATGATTTTTATCGCAGGACGTTTTTTATATTCACTAAATAAATTTGTTTCAGTAGGGATATTTAAATTCAGCGAATTACGGGCTATGATTGCTGAAATTTATACTTCAATCCATATTCTTCCAGTTTATTATAGAGTGTTGTCCTGCCTATTCCAAGCAGTTCGGCAGCGACCTTCCGGTTCCCGTCAGCCTGCTTCAAAGCGCGTATAATCCGCTCTTTATCTTCCTCGTCGTTGCGTAGGGAGAAGCTGGTAACAGAGGTTGTTTTATTTATCCCAAGTTCCAGATGCTCTTTCGTGACAAGTCCCGTTTGCGCCTGCAACACCGCACCCATGATTTTCTGCCTAAGCTCGCGCACGTTGCCCGGCCATGAATGGGTCAGCAACGCTTTCCGTGCTTCGGAACTGAAACCGCTAACCTTGCATTCCAATTCATTGTTTGCAATCTCGCGGAAGAAATCCGCCAACGGCATGATGTCCTCCTGACAATCACGCAACGGCGGAACTGTTATCTCGAAGTCGTGTAGCCGGTACAGCAAGTCCTGCCGGAAACGCTTTTCATTGACCGCCTTTTCCAGATTCTCGTTGGTGGCAGCGATAATACGGACGTTGAAACTCTTATCCGCTCTGTCACCTATCGGGCGGTATCGCCGTTCTTGTATGGCACGCAGAAGCATCTGTTGGGTTTCCGGTGCGAGATTACCCACTTCGTCCAAAAACAGCGTACCACCTTCCGCCTCATGGAAATAACCTTTCTTGGCACTGTCCGCACTGGTGAATGCGCCTTTGACATGTCCGAAGAATGCCGATGGCGCAAGCTCTTTGGTGAGTGAACCGCAGTCCACAGCCACGAATGGCTTGCCGGAACGTTTGCTTTTATCATGCAGATGGTGGGCGATATGCTCCTTGCCCGTGCCGTTCTCTCCGAATATCAGTATGCTCATGTCGGTAGGGGCTACCAGCCTTATCCGGTGCATGATTTTCTGAAAGGCAGAACCGTCACGGGCAAAGACGGGCATACGGCTTCGCCCGACACTGCGTTCTTTCAATATGGTGCGGAGCAGAGGCACGAGTTTGTCCTCCACGAGTTGTTTGGGTATGTAGTCCAGCGAGCCGAGTTTCATACTTTCAACTGCCGTATGTACTTCGGCATAGTCGGTCATGATGATGAACGGCTGCGTCATGCCCTCTTTGCGCATCCAGCGCAACAGGTCGATTCCGTCACCGTCAGGCAGACGTAAGTCAGAAACTACTATATCATTGCCAGCGGCTTGTTGCAGAAGTTTCTTCGCTGTCGAGAGGTGGAAAGCCTGCACGGTACGGAAGCCCTCACGTGCCAGCAGGTTGCAGACAAACTCGCAATACACGATATTATCTTCCACCACGATGATTTTTGTTTTATCCATTATTGTATTTTCTCCTTTCTTCTTTTGCCAACCGGATTATTTCCGAACCCTTATCCAATACGGCAGTCACGGCTTTGTTCAGTGCTTCATAGTCGGGAGCAGCACTTCCATGAAGCTGTTTATAGAGTTTCTTCAACGGTTGGTCGGCACGAAGTATCTCCCACGAGCTACGCAGGTGGTGAGTAAGGGCATCCAGTTCTTGGAGGTCTTTCCGTCGTTCCGCCTCCCTGATTGCCTGCATTTCCTTTTCGGTTTCCGTTATCAGTTTATTCAGCATAACGGATTCGCTGCCGTAGGACAGCAGGGATGTGAAATCCGGCTTTTCGTCCAGTGTATCTGTCATAGCGCATTTATCTGAAACCTCCATCAGCTCCGATATGGAGAACGGTTTGAATAGGCATTCGGCAAATCCACGTTCTATAAGTTCCTCCTTGCTGCAACTACCCGAAGCGGTTGTCACGACAACAGGAATCGTCTTTGCATTACCCACGTTGGAAGTGCGTAATAATTCCAGCAGTTCGAAGCCGTTTATATCCGGCATATTCAGGTCAGTAAGCAATAGATTGTATTTCTTTTTCCTTATCATTTCCATCAGTTCCGCCGCATTTGTACAGGTATCGCAATGTATCCCTTCCTGTACATACATTTCTTTTAGCATCAGAAGCAGCACTTCGTCATTGTCAATGGCAATTACATCATGGTATCTCTCATTGTGGTAAACATAACCTTGATAGGATTGCCCCGGCAGTTCTTCGGCTGTCTGCATAGGAATTTTCACTGTGAAGCGGCTGCCCTTGCCTTTCTCACTGTCCAGCCGGATTGTGCCGCCAAGCATTGACACGATACGCTGAACAATGGAAAGACCTAATCCGAAGCCATCCTTTGCGGCAGCGTTTGATAAACGTTCAAACGCACCGAATACACGTTGCTGTTCCTCTTCGGTCATGCCTGTACCCGTATCTTCAACGATAAGTTTCAGCATTCCGTCATCATAACCCATTGCCATAGAAACGCTACCATCCTCCGTGAATTTGATGGCGTTTGACAGCAGATTGTTTCCGATTTGCAGGATACGTTCCTTATCGGTCAAGACAACAGCATCAGTATGGTTCGTCACAGTAAGAGCAAGTCCCTTGTTTATGGCAATTGGCGTAAACTCCGTTTCAAGAATGTGCGTGATTGCCGAAATACGGCAAGGAGAGAAATTGGGCTGCTCCTTGCCGTTGTCCAGACGGAAGAAACTCAGCAGAGTATTAAGCATTTCACGCATACGGTCGGAGGATTGCTGAATATTTTGGATATACATCCCGGTTTTATCCGTATTGCAGTCTTTCCGCATCAGTCCGGCATAACCCGTTATTGCCGTCAGCGGTGTACGCAGTTCATGTGTGATGGTATGCACGGCTTTCTTGCGGGAGGCTATCAGTGCCTCGTTCTGTTCAACAGACTGTTTCAACTGTTCTATTAAATCCGCAGTTTCTCGTTTGTATCGTTTGATACGGGTGATATTTCGGTGGATAATTATGTAAGAGATTATCAATAACATGACAACGAATCCTGTCAATCCACCTATCTGAATAAAAGACCTTTCACGCATGGCGGCTATTTCCGCTTCCCGTTTCTGTAAGTCTGCTTGAACTTTCTCGTCTATTTGAACTACCAGTCCTTGCAGTTGTCTGTTGAGTTCCGCATTTCGTGCAGCAAGACTATCGGCGTGTTCTGACAAACGGCGGCTTTGTGCCTGTTGTTCAGCTATCATATTCCGATTAAGGGAACGGAGCATCGTAGTAGTCGCAGTTGGTTTCGCTTCCTCTTTTTTACCGAAGATGCCCAAGAATCCTTTTCGTTTAGGTTTCTTGGGCTGTTCTTGCACACTTTTCTGCGCGATTACGGGTATTTGACGAGTTATCTTATCGTTGATGGCTTGTTGCTGTTCAAGTACCTGTACGATTTGACGCATTTGTCGTTCCTTATCTTTGAGAAGATGGCGCACACTGTCGATACGCTCTGCCGGATAGGTAGCTTTGAAACGGCACAGCATACTATCTATTGCCATACGCTGAGTATGGTAATGTTCCAAATCTTCATCTTTCCATTCCAATATCGTTTCACCAAATAGGGAAAACTCTATCAGTCGGATATGGATATCGTCTATTTCCTTTCGGAAATCATCAATTTGCTGATTCTTAATTTCTAATTTCTCAACCGCACTCCATTCATTAAACCATATATATCCGATATTTATCATTAAACTTATAATAAGTATATAACCAATGGCTATCTTGGTACGAACTATTTTCATTCCCTATAAAACGAACTTTAATTAAAAGGATATGTCTAATTCAATTAGACACAGGACAAGATTTTTTCTCTTAACACCCCGCTGTATTCTCCGTCTGTGGTAGTGCCTGCATACCGGAACCCCATCCGTTCATACCATTCGTTCAGCCGACTATTGCCGACGATGCAATCGAGCCTTACGTGCGTTTTGCCGTGCTCCCGGCTCAATCGTTCAATCCAGTCGAGCATTTTCGCTCCGGCATCTTTCGTCTCTGTGGCTGATACGAGGTTGTGGATATAATACGACTGTCCCTGTGCTTTTCCCCAACGCTTGTCTTCTGTCAATAAGATAGCAGCGGCCACAATCCGTGCTGAACGCTCATCTTCGAGTACATACATTTGTCTGGCTTCGGCAGCCTGCTCGAAATAAGATTCGGGGTAGCGTTCCCGATAATGATTGACATTCCATTGTCGAATTCCTTCGGCATCCATCCATTCGATACGGGCTTCAATCAATCCGATGACCTCTTTGACATCGCTTTTCTTTCCATGACGAAATAGGTATCTCTGTTTCATATTCACTCCTTTTTACGCTTCGGTTCTATGTTCGGTAAAAAGCCCGTGACCACCCCCAGCAACGGCAACAGCGTACTGATTTGAAAAACGAACTGCACACTCGTCTTGTCTGCCAGCCACCCGAAAAACGCCGATCCCAAACCGCCCAAACCGAACATCAGTCCGAAGAATACGCCTGCAATCATACCCACTTTATCGGGCATTAAATCGGTGGCATAGACCAATATGGCAGAGAACGCCGACGAAATGACCAGACCTATAACGACTGCCAGCAGAATGGTTGCCGTTTGCCCTACATAGGGCAGTAACAAAGTGAAAGGAGCAGCACCGAGGATAGAACCCCAGATTACATATTTACGTCCGATACGGTCGCCCAGCGGTCCGCCGAAGAATGTTCCGATAGCCGAGGCTGCAAGAAATGCGAAAAGGCAGTATTGCGCCCCCTGCACCGACATGGAGAACTTGTCCATCAGGAAGAAAGTGAAGTAGTTGGTCATCGAGGCGATATAGAAATATTTGGAGAAGACCAAAACGCCCAAAATGAAAAGTGCGGTGCGTACCGTCCGCCTCGGAAAACGAGGCGCAGTCTTCGTTACTCCCGCGCGGTCTTGGGCTGCGGCGTGCAACTGCCGTTTGTACCACCCTCCGATACGGGTAAGAACGAAGATGCCCACGAGAGCAGCCAGCGCAAACCAGCCGATGGCTCCCTGTCCGAACGGAATGACGACCAGCGCGGCGAGCAGCGGTCCCATAGCACCTCCGGCATTGCCTCCCACCTGAAAAATAGACTGCGCCAATCCTTTGCGGCCTCCGGAGGCGAGTTGCGCCACACGCGACGATTCGGGATGGAAGACCGACGAGCCGCAGCCGATCAGTCCCACCGCCGCCAGAATCCAGCCGAAGGAGGGAGCTGCCGCAAGTGCCAGCAGACCGACAAGTGTGAATCCCATCCCTATGGCAAGTGAATAAGGGCGTGGATGTCGGTCGGCAATCCGTCCGGCAAAGGGTTGCAACAGCGATGACGTGAGCTGGAATACCAAAGTGATGACCCCGATCTGTGCGAACGTGAACCCGAATTTTTCTTTCAACAACGGATAGACCGCCGGAATCACCGACTGCATCATGTCGTTGAGCAGATGGGCGAAACTGATAGCCAGCAAAATGAGAAATGCCGTATTATTCTTTTTATAAGTTGTTGTAAATGACATACATTTCTTCAATTAAACGACGACAGACCCGTTTTGTGTTAAAAATAATTCAACAGGGTACTCCTGTGAAGAGAACTGCATAGGGGAAAGAGTTGCTCCATAACTGCCTGCATTGGTCATAACAACCACATCACCACGTTTTAACTTTGGGAGTTCTATGTTTTCTGCCACAATATCCGTTACTGTACACAAGTTGCCGACCAATGTAACTTTTTCAGTTGGTGTATCCTTGCCGAGTACTATAAAATCGGAAATATGATAATGCGTAAATAGAGGCTCACTATTTATTGGATTCGTCGTTTTTGCGTACTTGGCGACCAATTGGGACAATGAAAGTCTAAAAAAGCCATTCATCGTATTTTTTAGAATGACAAAATTAACTCCATGTGATATTTTTCGGTCAAGAACCTTTGTAACATAAATTCCTGCTCTTCCAACCACATATCGCCCTGTTTCAATTATAATTTTCGTATTGCAAGAATCTGTGTGAAACTTATGTAATTTGTTTTTTATATAAGCTCCTAATTTTTCTATATCCAATAATTTATCAGTAGCAGCATACTGAATACCAATTCCAGAACCCATATTTACAAATTTTAATTTGCGACCCAATGCTTTCTGAACAGTCTCGATGAGCCGAAACATATTCTTATAATACTCAATCATGATTTCGGTGTCGAGCTGTTGGCTGCCTATATGAACATGAACACCGATTATGCGAATATTTGCGTATTTCTTTTTATATAGAATCCATTCAAAAAACAAATCCTCGTCAATACCAAATTTAGATGATTGTCCAACATCGCCATCAAACGAGAAATTTGGGTTAATTCGGATTCCTATTTCCGCTATTATTCCAATCCGCTTTGCAATACCATTTATAAGTTCTATTTCTGAAATACTGTCAGCTATCAGTATTGAACTTTCAATCGTTTTTTCAATATCATTGGCTGTCTTTCCGGGCGCGGAGTAATAAATCTCATCCTTGCATAGCCCGTTTTCAATCCCCATGGAAACCTCAGCAACGCTTGACACATCTACTCCAAAACCTTTTTTCAAAATGGTTTTCACAATCATAGGATTGGGATTGGCCTTTACGGAATATAAAAAATGAACTCCGTAAAAATTATGTTTAAGGTTTTCTATTTGCTCAATAATTACATTCTCATCATAGAGATAGAAACTATCATACTTTTTCGCTTGTTCTATAATAACTGATTCATTCATAAAACACTATTACAGATTAAACTGTTCTGAATAATTATTTACTCTTTTCTTGTTTTGCCGCCTCCCAGCCGATGATGGCCGTTTTGCGGATTTCACCCCAATGATAGTTGCCGATTTCTCCCGTCGCACGAATCACGCGGTGGCACGGAATGAGGAACGCTATCGGATTCTCGCCCACAGCCGTACCTACCGCACGGCAGGCACGCGGATTGTCGATGCTCGCGGCAATGTCCCCGTAAGTGGTCATTCCGCCCATCGGAATCTTAAGCAATGCCTCCCACACCTTCATCTGAAACTCCGTACCTTTCAGATGAAGTTTTATCTCGCCCAGTCGGCTCCAGTCCTGTGTGAAAATGAATAAGGCATTCTGCTGTATGTTGTCGAGTGTCTGCCGGAACCGTGCGCGGGGGAACCGTCTTTGCAGGGAGCCGAACGTCTCCATACGGTCGTCGGCGAACTCCATGCTGCAAATACCTTTCGGAGTAGAGGCGATAAGGATGTCGCCGAAAGGCGTCGCGGCGAAACTGTAATTGATAAAAAGATTCTCCCCGCCGTTTTTGTACTCACCGGGCGTCATACCCTCGACAGTGATAAACAGGTCGTGCAGTCGTCCCGTACCGGACAAACCCACCTCCTGCGCCGTGTCGAAAAGCGATGCGTGCGTCTCGTGCAAGATACGCTTGGCATACTCGACATTGAGATATTGCAGGAAATGCTTCGGCGTAATCCCTGCCCATTCTTTGAAAATCCGTTGAAAATGGAACGGACTCATATTCACCGCTTCGGCTACGGCCTCCAAACAGGGCTGCTCCTTGCGGTTATCCCGTATGAACCGGATGGCTTCGGCAATCCGGCTATAATTCAATTCGTTCTGTGTTTCTTTCATCGAATAACGTCCGTTCTTTACTATTCCTCATTAAAAACGTCTCCTGCACACCTTGCTCCACACGGTCGGTCGGCAGGACGTGCCCGATCAACAACGGTGACGAGGAGTCGTGCCGCTTATGATTCTCCCATGCGGACGCAGCATTCTTATTGGCATAGCAATACTTGCATCCGCTGGGGCAACTGTTCATCGCACCCAAATCGCGACTGGCGAAACAATGGCATCCCTGCCGCATCCCCTGATGTTTCAGTTTCCGGAAACGAAGACCGTTGGCTGTTCCGATAATGTCAAGTGTGATACATCCCGATGTCGCAATTCCGTATGGCGCATAATCCGCTTCAGGACCGCATGTCTGAATCGGGAATTCGTATTCACGGGCGATTTTGCCGAGACCCGCCGCCAGTTCCCGCTTATCCTCCGGTGTCATCGGAATAAGCTCCGGAAAATTGCGTTCCAGCTTGCGGTACATCTCCACAAAACTGAAAATGCAACGGTCGATATGTCCCGCAAGCCGTGCAGCCATATATTCGAACGTTTTCAAATGAAGTTCCTTCGTATAACGTTCCGTCAGCAGTACAGGGTCGTAACGCCATGCCACCCGTTTGGCTCCGACTTTTTCCGAAAGCCGCAGCAAGGTTGCGATACTCGTGCCTATATCGGGAACATGCGGCTCCACATCGCGTCCGTAAGCGGTGATGGTATAATGGAAATAAGTGGCGAAACGGTCGGTGATTTCCCCGATACGCGGGAGAATCGGAGCATAATTCTTCGAGCAGAAGGTAATGCAGTCGATTTTCTCCGGCGTTAGCTCATAACGCCGCACGGAATTGGGGAACAACGTATTGCGCGACAACACGAACCCCTCCTCGAATCGCTTGAACAGCCAATCGGAATAATAATGGACCACATCCGTCCTGCCGCTTATATTCAATATCATAAAACGCCCTCCAACTCCAGCAGCATCCGTTTGGCATCCAGCCCGCCGCCGTAACCCGTCAGCGAACGGTCGCTGCCGATGACGCGGTGACAGGGAGCGAAAATAGACATCGAATTGGCTCCGTTGGCGTTGGCAACCGCACGCACAGCTTCGGGCATGCCGATTCTTCGTGCCATCTCGCCGTAGGAAATCGTCTGCCCGAACGGGATTTTCAGCAATTCGTTCCACACCGTTTTCTGGAAATCCGTACCCACAAACAGTAGCGGCATGTCGAACTCCCTGCGCTGTCCGGCAAAGAACTCGTCAAGCTGCCGCTCCGCTTTTCCGATTACTTCCGATGTCCCCTCCTCGAACTCGGCACGCAATATTCTTTTCAAGCGTCTGTCCACATGGTCGCGGTGTTTCTCCACCTGCCAGTCGCACAGGCATAGTTTGTCGCCGAACGACCCGAGCATCAGCACGCCGCACGGCGATTCATAACGCTTTATCTTGATAGTATTTTTCTCTTTCATAACTTTCATGCAGATTTTACACGGTCTGTAACCGCTTTTTATAGCATCCTCGACCCGGTCGAACAGCCCGATATTCTTCAACAACGGGATTTTTGCACTGCATGAAGGCTTGCACACGATACCCGTCGATTTCACTCCGTACCAGAACACCCCGTCGTAACGGCTGTCACGGTCGAGAATCGCCTTTATTTTTTCTTTTTCGTCCATCGTTTTTCTCTTTCGGTGCATAATCTTTCAAACCCTCCACCGCACCTGCCGACATCGCCCATAGATAAATACAGGCAACACTGCCGTAAGGAGAATAGCGGCGGCGGTATTTCTCGAACAGGGGGCGGGTGATTTTACGGTGATGATACAGCATCCGCAAACCGCGTTGCACCGCCAAATCGCCGAAACTCAACACGTCGGGGCGTTGCAGCGAATGGAGCATCAGCATCTCCGCCGTCCATACGCCGATACCGTCCAGTTCCGACAACTTGGCGCAGACCTCGGCATCGCTCATCGTCCTGAGCGCATGGATGTCGAACTCGCCCGATGCGATTTTCCGTGCCGCCGACCGGATGTAATCCACCTTCTTGAACGTGATTCCGAACGCCTGCAACTCTTCGGGCGAGAGGCCGAGCACCTTTTCGGGCGTGACCTCCCCAAACGCACCCGTCATCTTCCGCCAAATCGTTTCATGCGCTTTGGTCGAAATCTGCTGTCCCACAATCGAATGGACGAGCGCGGCGAAAAGGTCGGGTATTACCCGCCTTTTTACCATACCCACCTTGTCGATAACCTCTCCGAGCCGTTTGTTCCTGCTTTTCAGATAGGCGATCTCCTGCTCTCCGTATGGAAAAAATTGCTCCATACGTCAATCGACACCAAGATATTCATTGGAATCGGCTGGAGCCGCTCCACGCTTGCGGTCGGTGTACTCGCGCACGATTTCACCTACGGAAATACGGTAGCTGTCGAACAACTTGTCGTGTCCCACCTTTTGACTTTGACGATGATTCACCTGATTGCGCCAGAGAGCCGCCGCTTCTTCGCTCTCCCAGAACGACAGCGAAAGAAACTTGCCCTCGTTGTTCACACTGGCGAAACGCTCCACGCTGATGAAGCCCGGCATCCGCTGCAACTCCTCTTTCAAGGCTGCCCCCATCTTGAAATAATCCGCTTTTCCTTCTGCGGTAGGCGTCACCTCGAAAATGACAGCCACTTTCTTTTTTCCGTGACCGGTCAGTGCGTTCAGCTCGTCGAGTGTCATGGAATCGTTATAAATGCCTGCACATACCGTGTAACGCATACCCGGAATCGGGTAGATATAGGACACCTTGCGCACGCCCTTTTCCGTTCCCGGTTTCGGCCATACGAACTCTATCCAGCCGCCACCACGCATGGCGACCTCGCACAGTTCCACACCGTAGTGTTTTCCCGACCAGTCGAGATGTTCGCGGATATTGCCTCCGGTACGTTCCGGAAAGCGGGGGTTGGAAACTACGAGGCTTTTATCCACGTCGATAATGAAGAGATACGCATCCCTGTCATTGAATTCGGACTTCGGATCGGTAAGTACGGCAAGTGCCTCGCTACCTTTCTCTTTCAGCAACTGGGCAGCCTTATGCACATTGGCGATAACGGACTGCGGGGTTTCTTCTGTTCTTTTGTTCATACTCTGCGAAAATAAATCGGTCGTTCCGGCTACGAACATAGCCAACAACATGATAATTAGTTTCTTATTCATAGCGCAATATATGTTTTTTGTTTCGACAGTGCAAAGTTACGACAACCCTTTTTTTTTAACGACCCGAAAATTGCTATTTTTATATTTTCATTTCTTTCAGTCGATTTTCATCTTTCGCCTACAATCCCGGTCACCCGATGATGATATGGTCGGCAATGAAATTCCCTGATGGACTTCGTTCATTCGTCAGATTGCAAATCTGTGGCTGCTACAACCTCATTCCCCGTTTACGTTTCTTTTTCCTGCGAAGCATCTCTGCCATTTCCTGATTGGTTTCCGCATCAGCGGCGTTGTAAGACAAGCCGTTGTCATTCAGTAATCCCAACGAACCGCTGAATAACTCATTGCGTGCTGAACCGGACGGTGTGTTTGTCGTGGCAACATCATGTACTTTGGCTGTCATGCCCATACGTTCATTATATCTGTTGCGCTGCAAGGCTGCGTCAATCTTGGAATAACTAAAACGCCTGTCCACCTTGGAGCCGTTGAAACGGTAGCCGTTCTTTGTGAATACAACGCCCTGCACCTCGTTTGTCTGTCCCTTGTGTTTGAAACTGACTTCCACGCCCTGCCGTTTCAGATTGGCAACAAGCACGTTCCAGTTACCGCACCTGCCTACCTCTTTTTTGAGAATGTCGTATAGTTCATACTTTGTCCTGTCCGGCTCTTTCAGGCGGTTACGCTTGACGTTATCTGTAGCTAACACTTGAAAAGGGACCCGGAACAACATTTAA
>ULWH01001463.1_pt1 | contig 19628 bp, 18 predicted proteins | sample 1960201 | NCBI WGS metagenome assembly ULWH01 (sample SAMEA4835808, study PRJEB28245) | human gut metagenome | biome: gut microbiome; material: fecal sample | place: Denmark | collected 2008
AGAATAACAGCGCCGTTCTCGTCTTTGGTTATGCGGATTTTATCCATATTAACACCTCGCTATAGGCTATATAGCTTATTTTATCATATTTAAAAGGAAATTTCAAGATTCTTTGCGTTGCCGCTTGACATTCACGGCTAAGGAGTGTATAATATCAAAGGATTTGAAAATGAATTTCATTTTCATTTTATCATTCGTAATTACTGCGGAGGTATAAATATGTCATACAATACCCGTCAGCGTGAGCTGATACTTGATTATATTAAAAAGAACGCAAAAAAGCATCTTACCGCAGACGATATAGCCGATGCGCTGAAAGCTGAGCAGGTCGGCAAAACCACCGTATACCGTTATCTTGAAAAGCTATGCGAACAGAATATCGTCAGGAAATTCATTCTCAGCGAGGGAAAAAGCGCCTGCTATCAATATAACGATGAACAGCAATGTCACGATCATTTTCATATGAAATGTCTTAAATGCGGAAAGCTGTTTCATCTTGAATGCGACCACCTGAAAGATATTGCGGCGCATATTTCGAAAATGCACGATTTTACAATAGACAGCTCACGCACCGTTTTTTACGGTATTTGCGGAGAATGTGCCAAAAAGACCCCGACAGCAAAAGAAAAGAGTGATATATAATGAAGTTAAAAAGAAAACTGCTTGCCGTGATTACAGCGGCGGCAACGGTTCTCAGCCTGTGCGCCTGCTCATCGGAAAGCGGTTATTCAAACAGCTACAGCGGCAAGCTGAAAATCATCTCGACCGTATTTCCGCCGTATGACCTTGCAAGGCAGATAGCCGGCGACAATGCCGAAATAAGCATTCTTCTCCCTCTGGGAAGCGAGATCCATAATTATGAGCCGTCCGCCAAGGATATGATTGCAATACGCAACTGCGACATATTTCTCTACATCGGCGGCGAAAACGAACAGTGGGCTGAAAAGCTGATAAATTCAAACGATACTGAAAATGTAACAGCAGTAAAGCTGATTGATTATGTTCCTACCCTTTCGGAAGACGAGGACGAGCATGACCATGATCACGACCATGACCACGAGCATAAACACGAACACGAAACCGATGAGCATATATGGACATCGCCCAAAAACGCTCAGCTTATGCTTTCGGCGGTATATGACGCAATCTGCAAGGTTGACCCGTCGGATAAACAGACCTACACAAAAAACAAGGACACTTACGCAAAACAGCTTTCCGACCTTGATAATGCTTACAGGTCGGCGGTTGACAACGCAAAGAACAAGACGATAGTTTTAGCCGACAAATTCCCGTTCAGGTATCTTGCGCACGAATACGGTCTTGAATTCAGTGCCGCATTTGCCGCCTGCTCCGATGAATCCGAGCCGGGCGTTTCTACGATGATAAAGCTGACAAAAACGATAAAGGAAAACAACATTCCCGCAGTTTACTATCTTGAATTCAGCAGTACCAAAATAGCGGATACTCTGTGCGATGAAACAGGAGCAACAAAGCTGATGCTTCACTCCTGCCACAACGTTTCAAAGCAGGATATTGAAAACAACGTAAGCTATGTCGATCTTATGAAACAGAATCTTGAAAATCTTAAATTGACCCTTAACGGCTGACAGGAGGATTAATAATGTCATATCTTATAGAATGTAAAAATCTTACCGCAGGCTACGAGGGAATGCCTGTTGTAAAGGATCTCAGCTTCAATGTTTCCGCAGGCGATTATCTGTGCATAGTCGGCGAGAACGGAAGCGGAAAATCCACCCTTATGAAAACCATTCTCGGACTGCGCTCCGCTTTATCGGGAGAGATAATCTTCGGTGACGGTCTTAAACAGACCGAGATAGGCTATCTTCCACAGCAGACCGCCGCACAGAAGGACTTCCCCGCTACCGTGCGTGAAGTAGTGCTTTCGGGCTGTCTTGGCAGAAAAGGACTTTCTCCCTTCTATTCAAAAGCCGACAAGAAGCTCTGCGATGACAACATAGAGCTTCTCGGCATAACCGGCATTGCCCACCGCAGCTACCGCAATCTGTCGGGCGGTCAGCAACAGCGTGTACTGCTTGCCCGTGCGCTTTGTGCGACAGGAAAACTGCTTCTCCTCGATGAACCCGTTTCCGGACTTGACCCTATGGTTACTGCCGAAATGTATGAGATAATAAGCAGGCTGAATCGTGAGCAGGGCATAACGATTATAATGATCTCCCACGATCTGCAGGGCGCACTGAAATACGGTACAAAGATACTCCATATGGAGAGCGGCGCATACTTCTTCGGAACTACCGCCGAGTACCGCAGTACCGATATATTCCACGCAATGAGTACCTGTGACTGTCATTGCACCTGCGACCATCACACAGGTTCAAAGGAGGCTCGTTAAAATGCTTGAGATTTTTCAATACGGATTTCTTCTGCGTGCACTTGTAGTCGGACTTCTTGTTTCGCTGTGCGCCGCACTTCTTGGTGTAAGCCTTGTATTAAAACGTTTTTCTATGATAGGCGACGGATTATCACACGTCGGCTTCGGTGCGCTTGCAATAGCCTCCGCACTGAATTTAGCGCCTTTGCAGGTATCTATCCCAGTTGTAATCGTAGCCGCATTTATTCTGCTCAGAATAAGCTCTGACGGCAAGATAAAAGGAGATGCCGCAATAGCCCTTCTTTCAAGCAGTGCGCTTGCGATAGGCGCTATCGTCATATCGCAGACTAACAATGCAACCGATATGAACAGCTATATGTTCGGCAGTATTATGGCGATAAGCAACGACGATCTTGTGCTCAGCATAATCTGCTCGGTTATTGTCATTGTAATGTTCGTCTTATTCTACAACAAGATTTTCGCTGTGACCTTTGACGAGAATTTCTCCAAGGCGACAGGCGTAAAGTCGGGTGTATACAACACGATAATTGCGCTCCTCACTGCTCTTACTATTGTAGTGGGAATGAGAATTATGGGTGCGCTGCTTATTTCAAGCCTTATAATATTCCCTGCACTGACCTCGATGAGAGTATTCAGAAGCTTCCGCAGTGTCACAATCTGCTCTGCGGTTGTTTCCTGCGTCAGCTACATTATCGGTATAGCGATAACCTACTATGCCGACAATTTTCCTGCAGGCGCAAGCGTAGTAGTTGCAAACCTCGGAATGTTCCTCATCTTCTCGCTTCTCGGCTTCCTCCTCCGCAAAAAGCAACAATAAGCGGCTGTGAGCCGCCTCAAATTCGCCGTTGCGGGTGTGACCCGCCTCAAATTCGCCGTGCGGCGGGTCGCCACTCCCAATTCGCCGTTGCGGGTGTGACCCGCCTCAGATTCGCCGTTCTAACTGTTGGCGATTTGCGGAAGTTACGTTACCGGCGGTAGCAACTTGTTAGTGCGGATTCATTTATTAATTGATGAATTGTCCGCTTTACAGACAGGTCTGATACTTGAAATAACAAACGCTTATAAAAAAGCCGCCCACACGGACGGCTTTTTTGCAATACCTTGTGACATTTACGGAAAAATATCGTCTTAATATATAAAGAGAGAAAAAGGAGAGTGAATATGAATATGAATATATCCGACAAGAATATCACCACCCTGCTTGAAAGCCGCAATGAACAGGCACTAAAACTCCTGTCCGAAAAATACGGCGGACTGTGTTCATCAATTTCATACAATGTCCTCGGCAACAGAAGCGACAGTGAAGAAGTCACAAACGATACATATATGAAAGTATGGAACACAATACCGCCGGAAAAGCCACGCAGTCTTTGTGCTTATGTGGCTAAAATCGTCCGCAATCTTTCCCTTGACAAACTGAGATACAACAACCGTTCAAAACGATGCGGTGAAACCGATGCACTGCTGTCCGAGCTTGAAGAGTGTATTCCTGCAACGGACAACACCGAAAGGTCGGCGGAAAACAATGAGCTTAAAAACACTCTGAACAGCTTTATCGGTACGCTTGACGAGCGGACACGCAAAATTTTCGTCCTGCGTTATTTTGCCTGCTACAGCATAGCCGATATTTCAGAAAGATTAGCAATTACCGAAACCAATACAACATCTATTTTAAACCGCACACGAACCAAACTCCGAAAATATCTTTCGGATAAAGATGTATACATTCAGAAAGGAGAATAATCATGAACGAGCATAAAGCATTCCCGCTTTTTACTGCATTCAGCGACATAAATGAAAAATATATTTCCGACGCACTTGACGAAACGCAGCACAAAAGCAAGTGGTATCTGAATTCCGCTTTTCTCGGCATTTCAGCCGCCTGCTTCTGTCTTGTCGCAGTAGCGACCGCCGCAATGATAGCGCTCGGAGGTTCAGAATATCTCAGCGCATTTTTCAGCGGAAACAGCAACACATCGTCACACAGCGATTATTCAACCTCAAACGGAATTAACGAAAAAACAATGTTCGCAAGAGATTTCATCAAGGTTCAATATGATAAATTTTCTGTCGGTCTTGGTGCGCCGGGTGATGTGAGCAACAGATACACGGTAGATGATCTTGCATCGGTAACTCAGCTTGATACATACAGCTTTGACGAAAACGGTAAGATTGAGCTGTACAGCGAGGACGGAATAAAGCAGGTCGATAAAGCGTTCTTTACAAGCAAAGACTATCCCGATTATGATTATCTGTACGGTGAGAGCGTATGGTATGACATAAGAAATAAATTGTATAAGGTCGCTTACGGCGGAGGGCTTTCATCTCCGGATATCTGCATATGGGTAGACGACAAGGGCAAACTTGTTATGTGTATACAGTCGTTCAGCTCAGATGATAATTCCGTGACGGATATAGCCGGAATATATCCGTCGGAAACGCTGTATGCATTGGCGCTTGAACACCGTAAAAATCGGACGGATTCGCTTTATGTTACCGATGAACAGCTCGGAAAGATAAAGAGTGAGTTTGCGGAGTATATCAAAAATCACTCGTCTGTTTTCGGCGAAGGATATGAGGAAAGCTCTTTTGAAACGTATGAGATAAATGAAGATAAAGCATTCTATCCCACGATAAGATATACGGCGAAAACGAAAAAGCCCGCTACGGCAGAAGAGAAGATACTCGATTATAACGATATGTTCTGCAAGACCGTCACTATCGATTATAACGGCTGTGATACTTATATAACGGTTGAAGGAATAGCACCGTATGTCAAGAAAACAGGTACGGTAAATATCCTGCCGTATGATGATGCCAAGAAGAAAATGGCGGCAAACGACGGTGTTTACGCCGTTCAGCCGGGTGTACAACAAGACAGCGAGGATAATGATTATTGCCCGACACACAATGAGCTTCTGAAAACAGAGTATACAGCTGAAAACGATATGATACTTACTTACGCAAAAACAAAGGACGGCAGTATAATACCTGTTTATGCCGAAAAGAGAACGTATAAGGCAGATGACGGCAGTGAGGATGATTATATTGCGTTATTGTCCGCCGTGAAATAATGAATGAATACAAAAGTCGCACCCACAGTGGAAAAGCTGCGGCGGGTGTCTGATAAAATTAAATGAAAAACGCATGAAAATCGAGTATAATATAGATATTATCTCATAAAACCGCACCGATACAACAACAGCCGCCCATTCGGGCGGCTGTTGTTGTATCTATTTTTCAACATAATACCTGTACGAATTTATCGTAACGACCTGCGGTTTCATTTCCGATATTCTGTCATCTCTTTTGTCAACAAGCTGAAATCCGTTCTTTAAAATAACCTTGTTGCTTGCAACATTTTCTTCAACTGCTTCGATAACAAATGTATCAAATCCGTCCTCCGCAAGCTCTTTCATAACAGCGCCCAGAGCCTCGGTCATATATCCGTTGCCCCAGTATCTGCGGCAGGAACAATATCCTATCACGGGATTTCCGTGATGATAACCGACTACATCTATCATTCCTATAAGCTCCCCGTCAGCCTTATTTTCAATGCCGTAACGGTAACATTTGTCGTTATCATATTCCGCAAGCCACATATCAAGAATCGCCTTAGTTTCGTTTATATCCTTATGCACATTCCATGTAACATATTTTGCAACCTCGCTGTCACTTGCCCAATTTCTGAAAATACTCTCTGCGTCATCTTTTCGCAGTTTCCTGAGTAACAGCCTTTTTGTTTCAATCTCTCTCATATTATCCTCCTTTGCATTGTTGCAGTTGCTGCAATAAAATCCGGTAATTGATTTCCGATTAACAAAATCCCACAACCGCCTTAAAACGTTTGTGGGATTTGATTTTAATTCACTTATCAAGCAGGAACATGACCTTTTTAAGCTGTGCCGTCATTGCCGAATAATACAGCGGAAACATAGCCTCAACACAGCCGAGGAAATAAAGGTTACGGTTATTTATCTCACCGAACTTCGGCATATATGTGTAAACATAACGTCTGAACCAGTCCGATGAATATGACGGCAAAGGATTTTTCTGCTTTCTGACTTTAAAATTGCCCTCATAGCTTTCATAGATAATCTCTCCGAAATTATCCGCACCGTTCTTTATCATCAGCTCGTACACCTGCTTAAGCTGCTTATCCGACAGCGGAAAATCCTCTATCTGCCTTGAAATAAGCGGAAGTCTTGCCGCAAGGCTGTACATAATAAGATGCTGTACCCTGCCGAACTCAGTTGTTTCAAACATTGCGTCATTTTCCGGCGTCTTTATCCTGATTCCGAGATTTTCAAGCCGTGATGTTTCGGTAACGTCCATCAGTGCGATACGAAAAACGTCTTTTATATTGATATTGTAAAAATCGCTGTCGGACACAGTATAGATATACTGCATTACCGTAGTCATTGACCTTGCCGTATTGGCAATAATACCTGCTATTATCGGCAAAGACTCATTTGAAATGCTCATTTATCCTCCTCAGGATCATTACTCGGAATATTGATAGTCTTGCTGTTGCCCCTAAGAATTTCTTCAAAGGAATCACTCGGCATAGGCTTTGCAAAGTAGAAACCCTGTGCCATCTCACAGCCAAGACCGCCGAGCAGCTTTGCCTGCTCATCGGTTTCGATACCCTCGCATATTGTATGCATACCAAGCGAGCCAGCCATTCTGATAACATAACCCAGTATATCGTTGGCTCTCTTGTTGCTGTTTGATTCCGCAAGGAATGCTCTGTCAATTTTCAGCACATCGGCAGGAAGATCTTTCAGCATATTGAGCGAAGAATATCCCGAGCCGAAATCATCGATTGAAATATGGAATCCGTAATCCTTGAGTTGCTTGAACACAGCAGTAAGCACATCGAGCGACTCATAAGCCGCACTCTCCGTTATCTCAATCTCAATGCTTGACGTTGAAACGCCGTGGGATAAACATATATCGTTCAGCTTTTCGACAAACTGCGGATCTCTCAGATGTGCTCTTGACATATTGACCGATATAAGCAGATGCGGATAATAGCTCTCCCACTGCTTGATCTTCTGGCATACCTGATCCATAATGTAATAATCCAGCTTGACAATAAATCTGTTCTTTTCAAAGAGCGGTATGAATTTTCCGGGAGAAATGACCGTGCCGTCCTTTATCCACCTTACAAGAGCCTCCGCACCCGTAAGATTAACCTTGCCGTCAAGAGAAACCTTAGGCTGATAGAAAACGCAGAATTCATGCATATCAAGCGCTGTCTGCATCTCGTTTTCAATGCGCTTTTCCTCACGCATCTTTTCCAGCATACTCTCGCTGTAGAACGTATATGCACTGTCATCGCCGTACTTTACGGTACGCTTTGCTATATCCGCAAGGTCGCCCATACGTCTTATGGACACGCTCTTGTCGGTTATCCTGTAAATACCGAATGAAAGCACAGGCACAAACTCGGTTATTTCGTATTCGATAGCCTGTATCAGACTGCCTATACGTCTTGCAGTATCACTGTCACTGCTATAAAGCATAAGTATATAATAATTGTCCGAGTTTATTCTGGAGAAGGTCTCGCCATCCTGAAGATTTCTGTTTACCGTATCGGCAATCAGCTTAAGTATCCTGTTGCCCTCATCGTGACCGTACATATCGTTGATAGCCTTGAACTTGTCAATATCGAAGCTGACAAGCGCATATCTGCGGTATTCGTGACTTAGCAGACTTTTAGCGTCAAGCACAAACTTATCCCATGTACCGTAACCGGTTATGCTATCAGTATACGCTATCCTGCTGACCTCCTCGTTGGCCTTGGCGAGCCTTCGGAACGATATTCTGACTATCACTATGTATGCCGTAATTACAATAATCAGTATCAGCACAAAGAATGCGTACATCAATATGTTTATCATTGCGTAATGATTCTGCTCTGCCGCTACAACATTCTCTTTGAATATCAGCAGATAGTGCAGATCATCAAAGCCCGACATACCGCTGTAATACGCTACATACTTTTCGCCCTTGCAGACGCTTTTTACAATACCGCTTCCTCCGACCTTTGCAAAGTTATCCTTGACGGCATTTCTTACGCTTTCTTCCACCCCTGCAAGAATATCGGACGAGAAGAACAAATCTCCCATAGGAACATAGTCACCGAGCGCATTTTCACCGGACATTATCACTTCACCGTCAGAATTAAGCACATATCCGTTACTGTCGTTTTCTTTACCGCCGAATGACATATCAATCAGATTGTTATAACTCCTTGTGTCGCATATTCCCGCAACCATGCCCACAATACGCTTGTAATCGCCATAGATCGGTGCAGCAATTGCATTTACCATTTTTTCGTCAGGCTCGCTGTATATCGCCTTTGAAATATACACCTCGCCGTTCATAGCCCGTTTATAATATTCACGGGCGGATATGTTCTTGCTTATGTTTTTGCTTGTTATAACATCGCCGTTCTCATCGGCGATTATAAATGCGTCTATCGTTGAGCAGCTGTTCTCAAGGTCCTTTATCATCTTGATAACAAGATTCTCATCGGTATTCTTATAATTACTTGCGCAGGCGGCAAAATTCTTTACCGTATTGACATCGTTCCTTATTGCGCTTTCCACTATGTCACATTTCTGAGAAGCCGCTCTGTCTATATAATTGTTGACCTCTCCGTCAAGTGCAGATATGGTATTTGCCATAAACAAAGACGCCATTACCACGAAGATCGCTATGCATAAAGCCGCTATCACTGAAATTATCTCTGTTCTGTGCTTTATATTCAACATAGTAATCTCCCTCCTTTATATCCGCAGACTTTTTGTTTTCTGACCTCCGGATATACTTATTTAAATAAAAGTATACCACATTTCGTTTCTGAAATCAACCGTTTAAATCAATTTATATTATGTTTGTTATAAAGCTGAAATCAAAATTGTGAATTTTACACTAAGCAATTGTAACAATACAGCAAATAAAACTGCCCGGTTTTTACACCGGACAGCAATTCAATCTTTACTTCACACTGTCAATAAACCTTAAAAATGCGGCTTTACCCTCGTCACTGCGTTTATAAACGCCTGCATCAAGCAACACCTGCTCAAATACTGCGCCAATCTCACGCTTAATGATATTTTCCGCATCATCGGCATTCACAGCAGGGTACTTTGCGTACAGCTCGTTCATCCACTGTGCGTGACCCGACAGCTTTTCATCGCCCGAAAGATCAGTCTTGTTTACAAGCGCATCACCGAGTGCTTTTATCTCGTTTGCCAGCCTTGCAGGAAGCACTGCAAGACCCATAACCTCGATAAGACCGATATTTTCTTTCTTTATGTGATGGAGCGAAGGATTCGGGTGGAATATGCCAAGCGGCCGTTCCTCGCTCGTTATATTGTTTCTAAGTACAAGGTCGCATTCATATTCATCGCCGTGCCGCCTTGCGATAGGAGTGATAGTATTATGCGGAACGCCGTCGGTAAATGCGTATATACCTACGCTTTCATCGCTGTATGCCCTCCACGCAACAAGTATCTTGTCGCAAGCCCTTTCAAGCTCTGCCCTGTTCTTGCCGCTGAGCCTTATAACTGACATCGGCCACTTTACAATACCTGCCTTTACACTGTCAAAGCCGCTCATAGCAAACTCATATTCTATCGGTGCGTTCTCCATTGCAAACGTATAATGACCGCCCTGAAAATGCTCGTGTGAAAGAATAGAGCCTCCGACTATGGGCAGATCGGCATTCGAGCCGACAAAATAGTGCGGTAACATATCCGTTATATCAAACAGCTTGCCGAAAACCTCTGCGTCAATCTTCATCGGTATATGCTCGCTGTTAAAGACTATGCAATGCTCGTTGTAATATCCGTAAGGCGAATACTGGAATCCCCATTTATCGCCGTGTATCGTCATAGGTATCGGTCGCAGATTCTGTCTTGCAGGATGTGTAAGCGTACCTGCAAATCCCGTATTTTCCATACAAAGCATACAAGCCGGATAACAAACCTTCGCAGCATTTCTTGCCGCCGCAATATCTCTCGGATCTTTTTCGGGCTTTGAGCGGTTTATCGTAATATCAAGCTGTCCGTATTCACTGTCGTACTTCCAGCGTATATCCTTTGCTATTCTTCCTTTTCTTACATAATTGGTATCCTCGCTGTAAGCATAATACCAATCGGTAGCCGCCTTCGGACTCTTTGCATACTTCTCCTTGAACCTTGCGTTCACCTCGTGAGGCATTCCTGTGAACACGCCCATTATGCGTGTGTCAAAAAGATCCCTCCACGCATTCGATTGCGGAATAATCTCCTTTTCCACAGCAAAATCCACTATCTCGTCAAGTATCTCGTCAACCGAGCCGTACTCCTTCACAGACGGTTTTTCCCATTTTTCCAGCTTCAGCATATCCATCAGATAATTTCTGACGCATATCTCATCGTCTTCCGTAATGAGCGACTTTGCCACAGCATAATCAATAAGTGCCTGAACCGCCGTTTCTATCGTAGTTTCCGCCATATTTTCTTCTCCGTTCTCCACATTCTGAATATCAGAATTTAATACAGATTAAGTATACCACAAACAGCACGGAATTTCAACAAACGTTTTATCACGCAAAAAAACGGCTGACCTTTCGAACCTGTCAGCCGTTTTGATACATTACCGTAATCGTGACCTGTTGCCGCTGTTAACGCAACGCAGACAATTTCTGTCAACGATATTACAAAAGACACTCGCCACGGCTTTTACCCCGTGGCTGTACCTTACTTTATATTCACCGACGTTTATTACAACCGAGTGCCTCTGTTTGTCCGCTTTTCCAAGAAATTATTTTTGTACTTATAATTACAGCAAAATGAAAAAACGCAGATATTTCTTTGTTCAGTAATTCGAATCCGGAGTTCAGCGTGGCTTTCTGTAATGATAAAATTTTTTTGCTTACTTATAGTACACAACAAGGGTTTTGGATATTTCCTGCTTGATATATGCTTCAAACTCTTTGTCAAGAACATCGTCACCGATATCTTTTTCTTTAGCAAATTCTTCTTTTGCTTTTTGCTTATTAACGTATGAAATATAGCTGTCTGCGGCTAAATCTATATATTCATCTTTTGTGATTCCCATTCGTTTGATATACTCGTCCATAATTTTACCGTTTGCGGCTACCTGAGGATATTCAACGGCATAATCGTCAAGGTTTGACATTTGCTTTTCTATTTCACTTTTTGCCTGCTCATGTGTAATAGAATCATATTTAGAATCAATATAAGCGGTTTCTATCATACTGTTTATTATTGTTTCTTTATCTGTTGAGCACTTTTCTTTTATCTCCGTTATCTTGGCATTTTTTTCTTCACTTGTGAAATCAGAATTATTTATGTCCTCAGTCATAAGCTCTGCCATAATTTCATTGCTTTTCAGACGTACTTCATAATCGGATTTCTTTATGTCAATTCCGTTTACAGATGCCATAACGTCATTATTTTGAGCACAAGAGCACAATAATATCATAGTGAACACAGTAACAATAATCATTAAATTTAACTTTTTCATATTTTTCTCCTTTTACAATTTGCCTGTATGATTCGGTTATTCGCTTTCGCTGTCCGTATTGTTTTCTGTAAAGAAATACTTGTTGATTATTTCATTTACCGAGAAATCATCAGCCATGCTGTTGTTACGTTCTTTTTCAATATCAATAAATCCCTGCTCGGGAGTTACTAAAAACGCCTCTTTGTTATCACGGATGCGCAATAAGAATAAATAAGATTTACCGATTTCAATCTCAGGTCTGTTATAAACGGTTATCGTTCTGCTGCCGCCGAGTGCTTTGAGCTGTTCGTCAATGTATTTATCCTTAAAACCGCCGTTAACATAAATGTCAATACTGTCTGATTCGTTACCGACTGTATTTTTATATGCAGATTCCTTCTCGACCGTATAAACCGTACAGATTTCCTTGTCGCTTTCAGACGTATTCCCGGTAACCTCGTCATTCGTTCTGCCGTCCCTTACCGTGAATGAAATTCCCGTAACCTTGCCCGACATTACTATATCGCACGCTTTCATCAATTCATCGGCTGTGTTGTAATATATGTACTGAGCGCAGACATAAGTATACTTAACATCGTCTTCGGACGCACTGCTGTTATATATAACGCTGTTTTCGGACGAGCCGTCAGAAAGCGATTTATTACCGGCACTGCATCCGCCGATCAGCATTATAAGCAGAGCAATCATAATTACCGCATATTTTTTCATACTCACCCCTTACTTTCCCGTTTTCCGTTTTCTTCTGTCCGCTCTTACAAGCAGCACCGTCACGATCGCAACACCCGCGATTATTGCCGCAAAGCTGACTATAGTCATGATCTGCGAGCCCGAGCTTATTCTTATCGGAGAATTATCAACCTTTCTGCTGAAAAACGTCGGATAAACATTAGCGAATGTTTCCATACAGTCCTCACTGTCCGAAAACGACAGTTTAAAATCCTTCATATAGAATTCTATCGTTTTTGTATCGGAAACCCCGTACGCTTTTATAACCATACTTTTTGCGTCTTCCGGGATAGGTGCAGGTTTGTCATCGCCCAGATAAGCCTCGATGAAATTCTCCGCATTATATATGTAAAAAGTTGAATAATCTCCTACCGTCTTTACACCGTTTGCGTCATAAAATTCAACGTCTATACGTCCGCCGTTGTTATCATACAGCGGCGAGCTGTTTCCTACCGTCACCGAAAAATAAAATCCATGACTGCCGTCAGGTATTTCAAACGTCCGCACTGCCGCAACATCATAGTCTTCGTTTACATCGGACAACTTTTCCGTAACCTTTGTCTTGTCAAAATACAGCACATGGTTTCTTTCATCGTATTGCAGTGAGCCGTCCGTTGTCCAACTTGCTGTATCATTCCAGTTTTCAAATAAATTATTCAATTTTCGACACCTCTATCGCATTAAACTAGTTTATACTGATCAATGGAGTATCTTCTAAAAATCTTCCCAAAGGGCTACTTTCACCCCAATAATGGAAATAGCCTTCATCTTTCAGAGAACACTTATACCCTTTTGCAAAATAATATCTTCCATATATGCAATCGCTGCTATAAATATCTGGATAATACGATATCATAATTCTATAGTCACCACTCTCAATTTTTTTGGGATCTTTCGGTCGATTTATTCTTTTTATTGATGAAACGATGTCAGATAGAGGAATAACACTATCACTCAAGTAATCAGCAACTACTAAGGCAACATCGAAAGGATCTTCAGGTGGATTTACTCCTACGCCAATCAATGTTATAAGTGCTTTTAATACTGGATCTTTTGCAATTTTTGACATTGTAAAAAGACCTAAATTACCAAGCGTTTCCGGCATATCTGTTGCGTCGGCATTCACTCTCTCTACTACTAACCTTACTTTCTCATTTCGTATAAGACACTCGCCACAGCTTTTACGCCGTGGCTGTGCCAATCCTATATATTTTTTCGCCCGTTAATTAAACTCACTGTAATTTGAAAGCTCTGTCGAGCCGTCCGGCAAACGTGGATTTCTACTATCAACTATACCAAAAGTCTTTGAAATATACAATTCTAATTTTGAATTATAATAAGCAAATTCCAGACATTCAATATAACGGTTATCCTCTGAGCAGTAACACTTATATATATATGTGCCGACCGTTTCTGTTTTGTTTTCAGGAACAAAACCTCCATAAAAATGTTCTTTTCCAAAAATTGTTTCTACATCATCAAGAGTGCTTTTATCCGTAAGTTCATTTACTTTTTTGTTGAACTCATCTGAAAAAACATCGACTTTACCGTTAAGGATTATTTGCTGTGCTCTATCATGATAATACACAACCAAATTTACAGGAGGATAAACTTCTATGCTTTCGTTATCATTTATTGTATATAAATACCATTGAATCCCGGAACCAATATCTACATAATCATCGCCTAATACTTCCATTACATACTCTACTGTATCATCATCATTAAAAGTTTTAAGTTTCTCTATATATTCTTTTCTCTTTTTCTCATCGGGATTAAGCTCTTCTGCCTTGCTTTCTTCTGTACTCACCTCGCTTATTTCAACCGATGAAGTTGATACTGTAGTCTCTTCTGCACTTGTCGAATCTCCCGGTACTTCGGTAGACGTTCCTATATTTGCCTTACTGCTCTGACACGCTGTGAGCGTAAGTGCCGCTGTTATAATTATTGCAACCAGTTTTTTGTTTTTCATAATATATTCTCCTTTGTCAATTCTTTTTAATCGCATAATAAACCGTATCACTGTTATAAAATGTTTTGTTGTTCAGCGTCCATCCTGATGCAGAATTATCAGTTGACGGATTTACATTATTCGATGCCTGCTCAGACGGATTATACCATCCGTGTTTGTTGTACCATACCCCATTGTTTGCTCTGTACCAAAAATGATAATCGTAAACACCATATTGATTTATGCCAACTCTCATACATATTAACCACTCATCGTCTTTTAAAACTGTTTTATATCCAGCACTAGTCACATCACGCCACTTGTTTTTATAATATTTATTGAGCCATGTTTCAAATCTGTTTTTTGTTATATTATATGCATGCGATACACTTTCCGAAGAAATAATGTTATCTTTGTCATTTTCTGTTAGTATAAAATGTGAAAAAGTATCACTAATATTATCGCCATATTCTGTTGTATATTTTATTGTTTTATTAGTATTAGTCGCATACATCAAACAATTCTTTGTAGGCTCATTTGTACGTGGCAATGTATCCGCACTTCTGCACCCATTACTCTTATATTTGATCACAAAATACGGCTTATAATCAGCATCGCCCTGCATAGAACTGAATGTCTTCATATAATCAGAGTAAATTGAATTTTCTTCAAGAAACGAAGTATATGTCCTTAACTGTAAGCCTTTCTCTTTCAAACTGGCATTCGTCAGCCATTTTTTTACTGTACCGGTTAAATTCCAATTATACCATTGATCTTTATCAGATAAATTTCTTTTACTGTTGCCGTTTCCGTATGTCACGTTTACAGGTGAACTTAATGAGGAATTCTCTGCTTCAAGTCCGTTCCATGTTCTCGTATCCTTTTCCGTCCAGAAATTGCCGTTAAACTGTCCGCATGAAATAGGAACTCCTGAACCACCCTGACACATCAGGTCTCTCAGTTCAACATATGCACTGTCAATTTGCCATGCGTCAGTAATTTTATATGTATTAAAGCTAAAGTTATTCAATTTAATTAATGTTCTGCACGCACCCCAGTCAGTCCAGCCGACTCTCGAAACGCCTGAATATCCTGCGGAGGTTTCACTTGTACCCTTTCCGTCCGTGCCTTTGAATACCTGTAGATCCTGTATTTTTGCACTTGCATTTATTGTTTTTAAATCCGGATTGATTTTAACCGGGTACTTTGTCTTGGGATCGGTAAGACATTCTCTGTCAACGCTTACCGTTACCTTATATCTGCTGTTCTTCTCAAGCTCCTCTACCTTATACTTTCCGAACGTGTTGTTCTTATTATCCGCTGAGAATACTACGACCTCGCCAAGTGTAGCCTTTACATCGCCGCTTTCATCGGCAAGTAACAGCGTACCCTTATCTTCGTACAGCGAAAGACCGCCCGTTGTTATTTCATAGTCAAATGAATTTTTACCGTTATAACTTTCTAATATGATATTCTCTTTTACTCCACCGTATGTATAAGTATATTCTATATTTGTACTGCTGTCAAATACATCGCTGTATACTACCGTATCGTCCGCCGTCTTTTTTGCAGGCGAAAGCGACCTGCCGATTTTGTCTGTGAGCGGTTTCATCGTTATATTCAGTTCATCGCCGATTACAGCTATTCCCGCCGTAAGCGTTGCAGGGAGAATAATCTCTACATCGTTACCCTCGTTTACAAATGCTCTGCCTTTTCTTACGGCATTGTTCGACTTGTCAGCGACATCGCCATTTTCGTCAATGTACTTGACATTCTCGCTGAAAAGATACAGTGCCCTCGTTCCGTCGTCTTTTTCAAGTACGACCTCGCTCAGCGACTGCTCCTCACTGTTGAGCCTCGCCACATAGCCGTCTGCAATCGCTGTTTCAGCGTCGATCACATCGGGCAGATTCTGCTCTGTCAGCTCGGTCCTGACAATTTTACTTTCCGATTCCTGCTCAGGCTCCGGATTTGAAACTTCAGCTTCCGCTTGTACCTTGTCGCTGACGGCTGTTTCGATTTCGGCAGTCAAAGCCTGTCCGGTGTTCTCGGCGTAAGCGTTTCCGGCAATACCTACCGTAATTGCAAACGCCAACAGCACCGCTACAATTCTTTTGATTCTCATACTTTTACCTCTTTTCCTGTGTTTTGATATTTATATAACTCGTTTTCAGAGTATATATACATGATTTGTAAATCGCATTCCTTTTTTTATAAATTTGCTATTAATCTTCCTTAGGATAAGTTTGGAATATACGATGATGTTATTACATTTTTGTAATGTTATCGTTAAGAAATTGAGTACTTTAAAATGTTCCCTATATATATAACGCAGAAACATTAAAAATCTAACATTGTTTTTTGAGTTATTTTTGATATTTCCCGTTTTTTCTCTCTTTTGCACAATTTAACAGTTTTCAATTGTGCAAAACCACGGCATATAAATTTACATTTTTTCATTTTTTTACATTTAGTGATTTCTTTTTTTATTTCTCTGTAATTACAAATCTGCACAATTCTTAACCGTTGTGATTTTCTGTTATACATTATTCAAACACAGCAAAAAGCATCAATATGTGACAAATTGATGCTACTTGCTCATTTTTAATTTTTCGCATAATAATGCTGATTCACAGCGATGTTATTGTGAATTGCACAACACTGTCAATTTACAAATATTGTCGCTACGTTAAGATAAGTCGCAAATGCCACCCACAGAAAATACGGTATGTTTATATCGCCTGCAATGCGATTTACTTTTCCGAATCCGAGTATCATTATCCCTATCAGAACAAGCAGAAGCACTATATCCGCCGCAGCAAGCCACAACAGCTCAAAGCGCACGAATATTATGCTCCACAGGAAATTTACTATCAGCTGAACCCAGTATATCGTCAGCAATTTTCTTTTCACACTCACCGCCGCATCACTGTAATGTATCATATGTGCCGATACCCCCATTACCGCATACAGTATCACCCACACCACCGGAAACACCCACGACGGCGGCATCAACGGCGGTTTGTTATACTTTTGGAAGAATTCATTAAAACTGCCTGCAAGCAGTCCCGATGACATTCCGATGACTTCCGCCGACAGTATATAAAGTACAAGATCAAGCCATTTATTATTACGCTTCATATTATCACCTTTCGCATTGCTAAGCCGTTTAACAACGTATTTTACAATAATTGTATGCCCTTTTCGTCCGTTTATTACCACTTGCATTTTGCCCGTAAACAGTGTAAAATATACTTTAAACAATATGAAAGGATACTTGAAAATGTTTGAAGGTTTTGACAGATCGGCTATAGATTTCCTGTGGGGAATACGGCTGAATAATGATAAAAACTGGTACGAAATTCATAAAGATGAATACAGGCAAAATCTCGCAAAGCCTATGAAATCGCTCTGCGATGAGCTTTTCTGCGATTTTTACAGTGAGATAGGCTATGAAACCGTAAGCTCTGTTTCAAGGATAGTAAAGGACGCACGTTTTCCTCACGCCTACCCGTACCGTGATAACTACTGGTTTACTTTCAAGGAAACACGCAAGGACTGGTGGGTCGCACCTGCGTTCTACTTTGAACTTTCCTGCGAGGGCTGGGGCTACGGAATGGGTATGTGGAGTGCCTCAGCAGGCTCAATGCAAAGGTTCAGAAATGCGATAGATTCCGACCCCGAAATGTTTTCCGGGCTTGTCCGTGCATTTGACAAGCAGAAGATTTTCACACTTGAGGGCGACTTCTACAAGCGGAAAAAAGGCGAGGTTTCTCCCCTGCTTGACGGCTGGTACAACCGAAAATCCATAAGCTGTACTGCGAGCTTTACATACGAAAATGAAACGGTTTTCACCAAGGAACTGCAACCGCTCATTCTTGACGGCTTCCGCTCACTGTACCCGATATGCAGGTTTATCCATAACGCAATAAACGAGGAATAATGTACCCCGACATACGAAAAAGCCCTGTGACGCAACCGCATCACAGGGCATTCTTAACGGCTTTACGCCGATTTATCCGTCTGTAATCACTTTCTGTAATATGAGTTGAACACCGGTCTTAACACCTTATAAAGCGGCATACACAGCACCGACGCAACAAGACCCTTTATCAGTGTGAACGGGCAGTTGAACACGATAAGGCATTCAAGAAGGCCGTTTACATTCGGGTTTATCTCCTTGTACATATTGATGATTGCCTCGATAGGCATAATATTCTCGTATATCGGATATACAAGGAAATAGTTGGATACTATGCTGAGCAGAGCCATTACAACGCTTCCGACAACACAGCCGATTACAGCGCCTTTATAAGTATTTATCTTTCTGCCTATAATGCCTGCCGGTATGACAAGGCAACAGCTAAGAATAAAGTTTGAAAGCTCTCCTACACCGCCTGTCATACTCGAAAACAGGTTGATGATATTCTTTACAAGGCATACGAAAACGCCTGCTATGGGACCCATTGTGAGCGAAGCCATTACCGCCGGGAAATCCGAAAAATCAAACGAGATAAAGTTCGGCATCAGCGGTACCTTGATACTGAACAGCATCAGCACCGAAGAAATAGCCGCAAGAAGCGCCGTGAAAACGAGCTTTCTCACATCGAATACGATATGCGCCTTGTTTCCGCTTGGATTTGTTGTTTGTGTCTGCATAAAAATCATCCTTTCTATATCTGCTCCAAAGGTGACTTTCAGCTGTTCGCCAAAAAATAAAAGCCCCGTATTTTCGGGGCTTTACCTTATCTCAAAAGTGTCGTACCGCTTAAATAAAGGATTTGCGGTCAAGCATTTCTGATTCTTTCATCCGGACTATACCGTCGGTTTCGGAATTTCACCGAATCGGCACAAATACTTTGCGCTCATGGACTTTACCACCGGTGGAGAATTTCACTCCGCCCTGAAACAGATTACTTTTATATTATATGCCTGTTTCTGCGTTTTGTCAAGTGGTTATTTGAAACTTGCTTCGCCGTCCTTGTTTTTGGTGACAAGGAAGCTCTGAAGATTTGCCGCCTTATCGACAAGTGA
>ULWH01033980.1_pt1 | contig 19605 bp, 13 predicted proteins | sample 1960201 | NCBI WGS metagenome assembly ULWH01 (sample SAMEA4835808, study PRJEB28245) | human gut metagenome | biome: gut microbiome; material: fecal sample | place: Denmark | collected 2008
GCAACTTAGCAGCAGGGGGAGCACAAATCCCGTGGAAGGATAAAGAAACAGGAACTCTTCTGGCCAAACAAGCATGTGTCGAGTTCAGGGATGGAGGATTTTCTGACTGGCGATTACCCAGAATAGGTGAGTGCTTTATGATGGATTATCAAGCTGTAACTCTGGAGGGTAAAGATTATTGGAGTGCAACAGAAGCTAGTACTACGGCTTCTTATGCTGTAGTAAAAAATGGTGGCACGAATTATTATCCAAAGTCATATTCTAAACAAGAATCATTTTATGTGCGTTGCGTAAGAGACGCCGATAAAAATAAACCCACCAAGTAACCCCTTCATACAAACATGATAAATATGAAACATATCCTATATACAATAAGCCTGTTCCTCCTGCTAGGAGCCTGTACGGACGAAACCTATACCGACACGCTTTCCGCTAATGGCGGTAAGTCCGGCAAACCCGTACCTGTCAACCTTTCGCTCAACATACAACCCCTGCAATCTCCTCTCACTGCCGGCACCAAAGCTGGCGGCGAGACCGTTAGCTCTACGGAGGTATGCAAGGGTATGGAGATAAGCCTGGTGAAAACTCCGGTAACTCCGGAAACGCGGGCAGACGGTATGAGCGATGTTCAGAATTTCTGGGTGTTTCAGTTTAACGGTACGGAAGCTGTCAGCACGCTTATTCAGAAACGGTATTATTCCGGTCATTCCGTAAAAGATGTTACCCTGAAAACATCTTCCGTGAAGAACAGGATTATCGTAATAGCAAATGCGGATTTGAATACTTTTACTGGTTTGCAGACCGATGGGAGTTGCAGCCTGGAGAGTTTTAACAATATGGGAATCAACTTTAGTCAACCGAACTTTCCATTGTTCAGTCCTTCCGACGGTAGCTCCCGTCCTGTCCTTTCCGGAAGTACCGACATTATTGTAACGGAAAATGCACAGGCCGACATCATGCTCTATCGCTCGATAGCCAAGGTGACGGTTAATCTTAAGCTGGGAAATAATATGCAAAGTAAAGGTTATGCTGTATGGAACTACCAGTTTATGGGTATCCCTAAGACGAGTTTTTATTATTCGATAGGGCACACACCGGATTTTCCCGGAGATGCTGTCGAGTATGACAAGTATGCATTGGGTAATATATCGTTTTCTACCTCATCATCGTACGCAGCAACCATCACCGCGAATTTGCCGGTCAACCTCCGCCATCCGGTTCAGTTTACAACCCCGGAGAAGCGGGTAACCAACGCCCCTTTCAATTCGACCTATCTGCAGATTATGGGAATCGAACCGACTGCTAGCGGTACAATCAGTAAATCTGTGGTCTACCAGATCCATCTGGGAAGTAATTTTACCGACGATTACAGCGTCTCACCCAACTATGCATACACCTACAACATTACCATAACCGGCGAAAACGACGACGACTCGCGCGTTATTAAGTTCATCCCCGGTTACTTTAGTGGTATCCTTAAAATGTATAGTGCGGATGGTAGCACAATATCAAACGCAAGTAAAGCTTCCACTTGGCGATACGAAAATCGCATCGAAGTCTATATATCGGATGTAGGTGGAAACGGAGTATGGCTGGCCAGCGGTGCATCCATGCCCTCAGCCAATAGCCTTATGGACGGAAAGAAGAATACGACGGACCTGTTTGATAAAAAAGCTGACTATCCGGCAATACAAAAATGTATCGACCTGAACGGAACAGGGGTAACTTCTACTAACCTGGAATGGTATACGCCTTCATTCGGCCAGGCGCTCGGCATCTACGTATCCGGTTCGAGCACACTCAAAACATTGCATAATGCAACTTACTGGACATCTTCTACCGATGCTACGAATGCATGGGCAACAAAGATATGGACCGGTCGAAGTAAGGGAGAATCTCCATCTGGTTTGTATTACCTGAGATGTGTTAAAGATTTACTCCCCGGAAACACCGCCAAATAAAAGTATCGATATGAACCTTAAAGCAGAATATATGATAAATAGATTATTCATAGCAGCAGTTATACTTTGCCTGCTTCCGGCCGCAACCGCCTTCGGACAGGAATTAAGAAAAGAAAAGCTGATAGGGACCAACCCTGGCAATCCCGGCAGCAATTACGCCGTATTCTACTCTTACGGTATGTCCGAAAGTGCCGTCTGGCCCCTGGGCATGAAGTTACTGGTAAAGAATGCAGACGGTACAAACGGCTCTACCATACGCCATACTCATGGCGGAGGCAACGGAGAGAATATCGCCGTAAACGACAAAGTGCCTTTCCGCTTTATCATCGCTCCGGCAGATGGGCCAAGCGGAGGGGTAAGCTGGGCAGCGGCCATGGGAATCGATGCATCGGCAAATAGTAATCTCGACCAGGACGGAACAGTAACCACAAGTGGATGTGTTGGCTATTCCACCACCGAATTTCCCAGTGGCTGGCGCTTGCCTACGCAGCGGGAGATGATGCTGATGTGGTTGTTCAAGGCAGGGATCGATGTTATTTATTCCAGTGGACAGTTAAGCGCAAGCCCGTATTGGACCGCCACGGAGAATACGGCGGTTGAGGCTTGGTATCTGGATTTCACAACCGCTGCACCGCAATCGGATTCCGCAGCAAAGACCTCTTCTTATAAATATAGATGCGTTAGAGACTATTAACCTCAGAAGAACAAATAATATGAACCGAATAGATACCATCCTGGAAAAGGAACGAACCAATACGGACAGGATCTTTTTATACCTGAAAGAAGATCGACTGATGGCTTTTGGCTACTCAGCTTATTTTGCTACCTGGCTTTTCCCCGAACTGGAAGTGGTGCGTGGCAGTACTTCCGAAGGTGTGAAGTTTGTCTACACCTATTTCCCGGCGGCTAGCCTGTTCTCGCTTTCCGGCCGGATGACCGCATTGGTTGGAGACGAATATATAGAAATAACCGTACCCGAAGAAATAAACAGCTATCGGGAACAGTTCGAAGCCTGGATGAACAATATTTAAAAATAGCATAAAATATAAAGTTATGAACAAGACGGAATTTATTAGTGAGCTGGCAAAGCGTACCGACCGGCCGGTAACTGAAATGTACAAACTCGTAAATGATTTTTTAACACTCACCACCGAAGTCCTGGAACGTGAAGAAGATATTTTATTTGTTGGTTTCGGCCGCTTATCTCCCCGTAAACAAAATGCACGCCTGGTACGTAACCCTAAGACCGGTGCCCCGGCTATGTTCTACGGGCGCACAACGGTTAGCTTTAAACCCGGTAAGGACCTTCTCAAAACGATCAATCGGAAATGAAACATATAAAACGACTAATAACGATCCTCCTGACCGCCTTGTCGCTGGCAGGGTGCCAGGAGGAATTACCTCACTCGGCACGCATTGAAGCGGGAAAGGAAAACCTGTCGTTTGCACAGGTCACCGGAGCGCAGACGGTAAAGGTTACGACAAGCCATGCCTGGACCGCTGTTTCGTCGGGTTCCTGGCTGACTGTCTCGCCGGATAACGGCGGAGCAGGCACCTACGAACTGACATTGACGGCGGCAGCCAATACGTCGACGGTGGCACGCACAGCCCAAGTAGATGTACAGGTTGGCCATAAAATCAGTACGATCAAAGTGTCGCAGGCACAGCAGGATGTACTGGGACTGGACCGCAACTCGGCTGTCGTGGCCTGGCCGGCAGGCTCTGTGGAGTTCACCCTTGCCACCAACATGGCGGACTATGAAGTCGTAAGCGATGCCGCATGGCTGAAACTTTCCGCCACGAAGGCGGTGAAGGAAGAGACGCTGCTGCTGGCCTACGATGAGAATCCGACCTATGATGCACGTACCGCGACGGTGACCGTCAGCAGCGGCACGCTCTCCTCAAAAGTAACGGTCACCCAGGGGGGACGCGGAGCCTTGTATTTCGTGATTAGTCGCGACACGGTGGGAGCCGCCGATACACAGTACGAACTCTCCTTGATGAAGAATACGGCATCGAACGGGTTGCGTCTGCTCGACAAAGCCCCGTGGATTACCATGCCACCCCGTAGCAAGGCGGTGCCGACGGAAGAACGTATCCGGTTGACGCTTCAACCGAACACAAAGACGGAGCCGCGCAAGGCACGCCTGGTAATAAACGATTCAAGTACAGGTGCCCTGTTGACCGATACCTTTACACTGGTACAGCGGGGACGGGAGAATGTACTTCTGCCCGAAATAAAGTCGTACGAAGCGGCGGTAGCAGGCGAGACATTCGATATCCCGGTGGTAGCCAGCGGCCCTTTTGAAGTGGAGTTGCCGAAAGACGCTCCCTGGTTGACCGGGTCGACCGGTGTACAACTGGGTGGTACCTTGCGGTTCAAGGTCGAAGAGAACACCCGGCCGGAAGCGCGTACGGCTGTGATCGTCCTGCGCTTGCAGAGCGACATACCTGTCGAAGCGACCATTACCGTTACGCAGGCGGCAGCCAAAGTAACGGACACGGAGCTTATTCCCCGCCTGTATAACCTGCTGGAAGGAAGTGTGGTTATAGAAACCGTACCGGTGAATCTGGGTGCTTTCCGGGCAACGATAGACTATGATGCCGGAGAGCCTTCAAATTGGGTACACGATATTTATTCCAGTGGCGGAAAACTTCATTTCCGGGTGGATGACAATAGTGCAACCGGCAAGCGTAGCGCCGTGATCCACCTGACACCTGAAGATAAGGAGCCGGTGGAGATCCGGATCAACCAGAGTGGTACCGAAGGAGCCTATATCGAACTGAACAGGCCGGGAACACTGGCTTCGTTCATCGATTTCTCAAAGATGGATAGGTATAAGTCTATCCGTTTGGTCTCGCAGAACGGGATCAATGCGGATGATATCAATACGTTGCGCAATAAGGCGCTGGCAGTCGAGGAGATAAACCTGGCCGGCGTCGCTATGGTGAATCTGCCGGAGAGTGCGTTTGAAGGAAACCGTACATTGCAGAAGATCACATTACCCGAAGGACTGTTGTCGGTAGGAAATGCGGCCTTTGCAGGTAGCCGTTTGAAGATGCTCGAATACTCGGGGCCACGGGTGTTGCAGGTTATCGGCGACCGGGCTTTCGAAGGATGTTCCGGGTTGAAGATGGATGGTGTTTTTATCTCCAGCCTGCAATCGATCGGTGAGCGTGCCTTTGCCGGTGCATTCACCGAGAGCGAATCGAACGATTTGGATCTGGTAGGGGCTTCCGGCCTGCGAACGATTGGTAAGGATGCTTTCCGGGCATGTAATACATTGACAAAACTAACATTACCGATGAATTTGTCGCAGATAGGAGAAGGGGCTTTTAGCGAATGTTATAATCTGGCGGGTACACTTGATTTACCGGAGTCGCTGACAACGATCGGTGCGGAGGCTTTCTATAATTGCAAAAACCTGACGGGAATGCTGGTGCTGCCGGTTTCCCTGAGAGAGTTGGGCGATCGTGCCTTTATGAGGTGTGCGGCGCTGGGGGGACTGGACTTGTCGAACTGCCGTTTGACGGAAATCGGTGCGGAGGTGTTCAAAGAGAGCCTGTCGAGTTTGTCGACCGCCGCTGATAAGTTGGAGCTTCCTTCGGGTATGACGTTTATTGCTGCCAGCGCCTTTGAAGATACGGGCTTTAGGGAAGTCGAATTGCCAGCGACGCTGGCGAAAATCGGTCGGAGGGCCTTCTATAATTGCCGGCAACTGTCGACAGTAACTTGTCTCCGTAGGGCACCGGTACCGGCACTGGATCCCGACTATCCTGCGGAAACGTTCGGCGGGGTGGAGATCAATACAAGTCGGCGCACCTTGAAGGTTCCTTCTCAATCATTGGAAGCCTACAGGATAGACCCGTCATGGATGAAAGCGACACCAACAACCGGCGGAAGTATCGTGTGGACGATCGCGGGAATTGACAATTAGGCTTCGCGATCGAAGTTGTCAAGAACAGAAACACTCACTGTCAACATAAGAATAAACAGATAAAGATTTATTATAATAAAATGAACAAACAACGACTATTACAAGGATGCCTGGGTCTGGGCCTTGCACTGACATCCTGTGCCGGACAGCGGCAACTGACGATGACGGTGGAGGATATAATCCCCGGTCAGGCCATTACCCCTCTCGAACAGGAACCGGCGAAGGCTAGTCAACCATCCGACCCAGACATACGGAACCTCCAAATTCCGCAGCTGAGGGTCGATGCCGCTTCGGTTTACCGCGAAATGCTGGTTTATACCGACCCGGAAGAAGGGAGTGCACCCCAAAATATCACCGAGCATCTGACGGCTTTTATCGATTATCCGGCAGGCAGTATCACACTAACCCCCCAATACGGGAATAACCGTGCCGAACTGGAAATATTGGGAGATCACCTTCGCCCGCTGCTGGCTTCCCCGAAAGGGCTACATATCAAGCTGACGGGCTATGCTTCGCCGGATGGCAGCACGAAAGAGAACGAACGACTGGCGGGTAACCGTACGATCCAGTTTAAGAACTATCTGCTGAAACAGTATAAACTCCCCAACAATGGCACGGTGTCGGTAGACTGGGCCGGAGAAGACTGGGAAGGGCTGCGTCGCGAAGTGGCCGCGTCAGACAAAGCGTATGCACCCCAGGTACTCGCTATTCTGGACGGAACGGCCAATGCCGACAGCCGCCGCAAACAATTGCGTGGCCTGGCGAAAGGTGCAGTTTACAAAGATTTGGAGAAAACCTTCTTCGCCCGCCTGCGCCGCATCGAGTTAACCGTAACGGGTGAAACACCTGCAGTAAACGCAGTCGGACAAGGTTCTGTCGAATTGGACGAACTGGCCGCCCGCCTGTACACAGCTCCTAAAACCTTGTCGCAGGAAGAATTTCTCCAGATCGCTGCGGTATACCGTCCGGGCACGGAGCAATACCGGGAAGTATACGAGTTGATGGCCTACCGTTTTCCCGATTGCCGGGTGGCACAACTGAATGCGATGGCGGCGGCATTGTCGTTGGGAGATAAAGAGTCGGCCCGTATTTTCGGTCAGCGATGCGCAGAAGATCCCCGTTCGTATATCAATCAGGGTGTTTTGCTGCTGATGGATGGCGATGTGAACAGCGCCTGCGATTATTTCCGGAAAGCTATGCCCGAAAACCCGCGCCAGGCAAGGAAGAATCTAGCGGTGGCACAGGAACTGATGGGACAGCGTTGACCGGAGGTTTTATGAATAAACATATATAAATGAATAGACTATGAATAAGAAAGAACTCTCTCACGCCATACGGAAGGCGCGGGGTTGCACAATGGTGGAAGCGAAAGGGTTGCTGAATATGTTTATGGAGGTATTCACGGAACAACTGGTAAACGACAACTCCATCAACCTGCAAGGTTTCGGAATCTTGGAACCCTGGCATCAGACTCCTCGCCGTGCACGCAACCCGCATACCGGCAAAGCGGTCACGATCCAGGCCCGTACCAGTGTCAAATTCCGACCCGGGAAGCTTTTGTTGGAAGCTCTCAATAAAAAGATTAACAACAAAATAGCCTGAACAGATGGGGGACGAAGATAATAATCTGGATATCATCCGGAAAGTAAACAAGGAACTGAGTGAAATCCGGAAAGAGCGACAGATAATAAGTCGCTGGGGTATTATATTGCTGTTTGCCAGCCTGTTGTTGCTGATCGGAATCCTGTGTATGTGGGAGATGGAAATAACAGGGTCTGCACGGGAAGAAACCGCCTTCGAGTACCCCATGCCTGCTATGCCCACCGAAGAGGATAGCAGCATCTGGATAACCGATAAGATATCGGACGATGTGAGTAACACGGATAACGCGGACAACACAGATGAGGCGGATAATATATATGCAGACACGGCTGCCGACAGTGCGGATTACAGTGCGGACAACACGGAGGAATGGCCATTGCAAACGGAATCTCCTTCACCATCCGCCCCTGTCGTTGTTAGCCCGGTAATCACTCGTCCGGTCACCATCCACCCGACCGCTGCAAGGACAGTCAAAAAAGTCGTGCAGCCTCGTCGTAAAAAGACTGCGACAGTCATTCCGGCCTCAATCATTACACGTCCGGGGATGACCCTACGCTCGCTGGCACGGCTTTATTATGGCAGAGAAGTGTTTTGGGTCTATATCTACGACCGGAATAGAAGGGTACTGTCGTCGCTCGATACGTCATCATCCGATGCTCTTCCCTCGGGTATCGAGCTGGAACTACCCCGCCCGGCCGACTACGGGATAGATGCCACCGAACCCATATCATTGCAGCGAGCTTGCAATCTGGCGAAAAGCCTGTCGAAACAATGAAAAGAAACAACAATCAATCAAATAACATACGGAAATGAAACAACGTACACGATTCTCCGGACTGCTGGCCATACTCTGTTTGTTGGCCTTCACAGCTGCCGGACAGAGCTACACCATCCATTTTATCAAAGGAACGGAACGTATCAATCACCAACGGCTGCAAACGGCCAATAACCTGGAAGAGCTGATCACGCTGCTGTCGGACTGCCGCCACCAACTGGCAACAGGCGAATATACCGTTTCACTGACGGCGCTTCAGAGTGTCTCAAAACGCTACGACCCTGCCGCCCGCGAGTTGGCGATGAGACAGGCCACCTTTTTGCAGGAATATCTGACGGGAAGCTGCTGCCTGGACGACCTCGACCTGTTTGAACTCGATGTCGATGCCCGTACCGACCTGGATAACCGCGTGATTGTTGAAGTAAAGAAACATCCGGTCGTAACGAAGCGGCAGTCGGTTGTTTCAAGTTCTTCCGAAGAAGATATAGAGCCGTCCGGCAAGCAGAAGGCTACAGCAGGGCAACCCCGAACGAAGAAGGTGAAAACTGTGGCTGAACCGGCGCCGAAGTCTGTCTCAAAATCTGTACCAGCCAACCATTTCCTTTTGGGGACTGTCGGGCTGGGGATAAAGACGAATGCATTGTTGTTTGCCGGTTTGTTGCCCGACGGGTCGATGTATTCGCCGGTTGCGAATGTGGCAGCGGAGGTGTACTTTATGGATCGTTTCTCGGCGCAGGTGTCGTTTGCCTATGCAATGCCTTACAATAAAGGGGATCAGTATAATCTATTCAGCATGACCTGTCTGGAGGTAGAACCGCGCTGGTGGTTGTGGGGCGACAGCCGTTTCCGTGGACTGTATGCCGGCGTGTACGGGCAGTACGGGAGTTTCAATGTACGTATAAAGGAGGAGCTGGAGGATAACAGTACCGGTTTGTTCTATGGCGCCGGGATCTCCGTGGGCTGGCTTCAACCGGTTTGGAAGGGTTTCTATGTCGAAGCCGGGCTACAGGCAGGCTATCGTAACGATGCCGTCGATGTCTACGAATTAATCCCCGGCAGCGGTACCAAGAAACTGGCAACCTATTCCCTTAACAGCTTTACCCTGCAGGGAATGAATTTGTCACTGGGCTATCGGTTTTAAATTACTTCAAACTTAAAGCAAAGCAACCAGCTCTTCAAACTTCTCTTTGTCGAGCGCTTTGCTTCTCACTTTGCTGCGGTACGAATAAACGGTAGCCAGCGAATAACCCAGGAAATGGGCGATATTGCTGCTGTCGTTGATTCCCAGGCGGATCAGGGCGAAGATGCGGAGTTCCGTAGATAATATCTCTCCTGATTTTGGGCATAACTTTCCTTCCTCAGTCATCAGGTCGTTAAACGATTTGATGAAATGGGGGAATAGCTTCAGGAACGATTTATCGAACTCATTGTAGAAATTCTTCCGTTCATCGCGTATGAATTGTTCGGACTTGATTGTTTTGAATAAGTCATCCAGTTTGGAAGCCATAGCCAGTTTCGCTAAAGAACGGCGGTATGTATCCAGTTTATCCAGATAGATGACACATTGGTTCAGGTAAAGGGCAATGTACTCTTCCTTTATTTTGCTGGCCTGGCTCAACTCTTTATTGATCTCCTGTAATTGCTCATTGGAGGCACTGACTGCTTTTCGCATGAGGGAAAGTTTCTTCATCTGACGGTACAGGTAGATGATCGTTACCAATAATAAGAAAGATAAAAAGCTCACACTGCTCAGTAACGTGCGCGATATCTGTTTCTCTTTCTCGATTTTCAGTTTATACACTTTATCCACGATCGGGAAAAACTCTGTTACTTCTACCGAACGGAGACGGGCATTACAGGCAACGGCATCTTCCATTGAGCAACTCAGGTATTTGTAGGCCCGTTCGATATCTCCCTTTTCAAACATCAGCAACGCCAGTTTTTGCAGGGATATATATTCACGTTTGGCGGCTTTCAGGTCGGCTATGGCTGTTTGTGCCAGGTAATAGATTTGTTTTTCGGTGTCGCCTTTCTGGGCATAGGCCTGCGACAGGTTATATAACAGATAGACCATTGACTCCTGGTTGTCCAAACCTTCCATTTCTTTATTGATCAGTTCGATTGCCTTATCCGGTTGTCCCTCTACGATCATTTTATCAGCCAGTACCACACTGTGGTCGAGTTGGTTGGTGGTGAGGGATAAGATGGAGTCGCGGTAGGCATTCGTTTTCTCGATATACTTGTGTCGCTCGTCGGTACGGGTGTAGTCTGCTATCCAACCGTAGTAAGTACGGCAGGTATAATAGTAGTAAAGCAGAGTCTGGTTGTCCAGTTGATCCCGGCGTACCTGTTCCAGTTGGGCGGCCACCTCATTGTAAAGTCCCATGATTCCCAGTACTTCGGCTCTTGCGATCCATAAGTCATTCTCGTACTGTGGATTTTGGAGGGATGGAAGGAGTGCTTTCCTTTTTTCCAGATAATGCAGTGCCGAGTCGGCCTGGTAATGTAGGTAGATTCCGTACAGGGAACTGTACAGGTGGTATTTTTTTTCCGGCGAAGGAGTGGCATGTGCCAGTTTCCGGATACTGTCTATCTCGTGTTCCCGCTGTTTGTGAAAGTCGGCTTTCATAGCGATAGTACGATCCAGCTCTTTGAGCAGGGATTTGATCGTCGGCTTATCGCCGGATGCATGTGCCGGCAATATCGACAAAAGGAGTAGAAAAAGAGAATATATCGTGTTTTTCATGTTGTTGATTTGATTCATCTAGCGCAAAGGTAGTGAAATACATTTGAAATACCTTTTAATGCGTTTTGATTTTTTGCCTGGTTGAAATATGTTATTATGTTGTATTACAGGTGAAAAGGAGTTTTAAGGGTTTTGATTTTTTTTCTAATGCGTTTTCCCGGTAATCCATCCCGCTACATTTGCATCGTTCACCAACAAATCATTCCATGAAAAAGATAATTGTAACCTTTGTATTATGTCTGGGCTTTTGCCTGCCTGTTTTGTCAGGCGTAAAAATACAGAAAGTGGAACCTGCTTTCTGGTGGTCGGGTATGAAGAATCCCGAACTGCAAATCCTATTATACGGTACGGATATCGCGACCGATAGCGTATCGATAACTGCTTCCGATATTCGCGTGAAAGAGATCGTGAAGCTACAAAATCCGAATTATTTACTGCTTTATCTGGATATGTCGGAAACTGCTCCGCAGCAATTCGACATTCAACTGACAAAGAACGGAGAACAAACGATCATTCCTTATCAGATAAAAGAACGCGAGAAGGACTCGTCTGCCCGGGAAGGTTTCCATGCTTCAGACGTTTTATACCTGATCATGCCCGATCGTTTCGCCAACGGTGATCCGAAGAATGATGTCGTTCCCGGAATGCGCGAGTCGAAAGTGGATCGTACGGATATGTATGCCCGCCACGGAGGTGACCTGAAAGGGATAGCCGATCATCTGGATTATTTCTCCGACCTGGGCGTTACCGCTATTTGGCTGAATCCTATCCTGAAGAACGATATGGCCGAAGGCTCCTATCACGGGTATGCCATTACGGATTATTATGAAGTCGATCCTCGCTTCGGTGATAATGAAGAGTTTCGCCAACTGGTTAGTGCTGCTCAAGATAAGGGTTTGAAGATCGTAATGGATATGATCTTTAATCACTGCGGAAGCGAACATTTCTTCTTTACCGACAAACCGTCCGACAACTGGTTTAACTTCCAGGATCATTTCGTGCAGACCGGTTACCAGACGATGCCGCAGGCCGACGTTTACCGTTCTGATTACGACAAAGTGAAAAATATAGACGGCTGGTTCACCCAGTCGATGCCCGACCTGAACCAACGTAACCAACACGTGGCTTCTTACCTGATCCAGAACAGTATCTGGTGGATTGAATATGCAGGGATCAACGGTATCCGACAAGATACGCATCCGTATGCCGATTTTGATATGATGGCACGCTGGTGCAGGGCTGTCAATGCTGAATATCCCGATTTCAATATCGTAGGAGAGACGTGGATCGGAAATAATGTAGGTGTCTCTTTCTGGCAGAAGGACAGCAAAGTGGCTTATCCCCGGAACTCTTACCTGCCTACGGTAATGGATTTCCCTTTGATGAATATCATGTCGTCGGCATTCGATGAAGAGACGAACAGTTGGGATAGGGGACTGGCACGTATTTATGATTACCTGACACAGGATATCGTGTATACCGACCCGATGAATCTGTTGGTATTCCTCGATAACCACGATACCTCCCGTTTTTATAAAGTACCGCCTACAGGCGACCTGAACCGTTACAAACAGGCTTTGGCTTTCCTGCTGACCATTCGTGGTATCCCGCAGATTTATTATGGCACCGAAATACTGATGGCTGCCGATAAAGCCGAAGGCGATGGTGTTCTGCGTCGTGACTTTCCTGGCGGATGGGCAGGTGACAAGCAAAACGCATTTACTCCGGCCTGTCGCACCCCTCAGCAGAACGAAGCCTATACATATATAAGTAAGCTACTCAACTGGCGAAAAGGCAATGATGCGATAGCTAAAGGCTCGTTTAAACATTTTATTACGCAGAACGAAGTATACGTTTACGAACGTAAGTACGGAAATCATTCCGTTGTCGTTTTCCTGAACGGTTCTGATGCCGACCGCACGGTCGATCTGGCTCCTTATCGGGAAGTGCTTCCCGCCCGACGGGCTTACGACCTGTTGAACGACCGGCAGATCGATTTGCAGACCTCTTTATCGCTGAAAGGTAAAGGCGTGTTGATCCTTGAATTCGGAAAAGTTAATTAAATCATATAATAACACCATGAGAAGTAAAGTATTAATATGGATCGCCCTGCTCGGATGCAGCACGATCAGTTATGCACAACAATTGTTGTCGCCTGACGGAAATTTGGAAATGAACTTCCGGTTGGATGAAAAGGGCGCACCGGTTTATGATCTGAGTTATAAACAAAAAGAGGTGATCAAACCCAGCCATCTGGGCTTGGAACTGAAGAAAGAAGATGCGGATGCCGCCGTCGACTTTGAGTTTAAGCAACGCAAGGATGTGGATGCACTGGATAAGAAAACGAATCTGTATGACGGTTTCCGGATAAAGGACACCCGTACTTCCAGCTTCAATGAAACCTGGCAACCGGTCTGGGGCGAGGAAAAAGAGATCCGTAATAACTACAACGAACTGGCTGTAACGCTGGAACAACCTTCCAACGACCGTTCTATCGTGGTTCGCTTCCGCCTGTTCAACGACGGACTGGGTTTCCGTTATGAATTCCCTCAACAGAAAGAGTTGAATTACTTTGTGATCAAGGAAGAAAAGTCGCAGTTCGCTATGGCAGGCGACCATAAGACATTCTGGTTGCCGGGCGATTACGATACACAGGAATACAGTACTATGACCTCTCGCCTGAGCGAGATCCGCGGTTTGATGAAAGAAGCTGTTACTCCCAACTCATCACAAACACCTTTCTCGCAGACCGGTGTACAGACTCCGTTAATGATGAAATCGGATAACGGATTATATATCAACCTGCATGAGGCCGCTTTGGTAGACTATTCCTGTATGCATCTGAATCTGGATGATAAAACGATGACGTTCGAGTCCTGGTTGACACCGGATGCAAAAGGCGATAAAGGATATATGCAGACACCTTGTCAGTCACCGTGGAGAACGGTTATCGTAAGCGATGATGCCCGTAATATCCTGGCATCCCGCATCACCTTGAACCTGAACGAACCGTGTAAGCTGGACGATGTATCCTGGATCAAGCCGACTAAATATATCGGTGTATGGTGGGATATGATTACCAACAAAGGAACATGGGCTTATACCGACGAACTGAGCAGCGTGAAACTAGGGGAAACCGATTATTCAAAAACAAAACCCAACGGCCGTCACTCTGCCAATACAACGAACGTAAAACGGTATATTGACTTTGCGGCAGCCAATGGTTTCGATGCCGTCCTGGTGGAAGGTTGGAACGAAGGTTGGGAAGACTGGTTCGGCAAGAGCAAAGATTATGTATTCGACTTTGTTACTCCCTATCCTGATTTTGACGTACAGGAAATCCATTGGTATGCAGCCAGCAAAGGTATCAAGATGATGATGCACCATGAAACATCCGCTTCCGTCCGCAATTATGAACGTCATATGGATAAAGCCTATCAGTTTATGGTAGACAATGGTTATACCAGTGTAAAGAGCGGTTACGTAGGCGATATCATTCCCCGCGGTGAACATCATTATGGACAGTGGATGTGTAACCATTATCTGTATGCCGTGAAGAAAGCTGCCGACTATAAGATCATGGTAAACGCCCACGAAGCAACACGCCCGACCGGCCTGTGCCGCACCTATCCGAACCTGATCGGTAACGAATCGGCTCGCGGAACAGAATATGAATCATTCGGCGGTAATAACGTGGATCATACAACGATTCTTCCTTTCACTCGTCTGATCGGTGGCCCGATGGATTATACGCCGGGTATCTTCGAAACACATTGCAGCGCGATGAATCCGTCGAACACTTCACAGGTTCGTTCGACACTGGCACGCCAACTGGCACTTTATGTAACGATGTATAGTCCGCTTCAGATGGCAGCCGATGTTCCCGAACATTACGAACAGTATGCCGATGCCTTCCAGTTTATTAAAGATGTCGCTCTCGATTGGGACAAATCGCTTTACCTGGAAGCAGAGCCGGGTGATTATATCACGATTGCCCGCAAAGCAAAAGGAACAGGTAACTGGTTCGTTGGCTGTACGGCCGATGAGAACGGACACGAGTCCCGCCTGTCTTTCGACTTCCTCGATCCGGGAAAGAAATATGTGGCCGTAGTTTATGCCGATGCAAAAGATGCCGACTGGAAAAATAATCCGCAGGCATATACTATAAAGAAAGGTGTGTTGACAAGCAAAAGCAAATTGAATTTGAACGCAGCCAGTGGCGGCGGCTTTGCCATCAGTATTCAGGAAGTGAGTGACCCGAAAGAATTAAAAGGGTTAAAAAATCTATAAGGTAAAAGGATTGTTTAGGTTATTAAGTAAACTTGTAAAGAACTTAAATTTAAGTACATGAAACATTTAAGGTTTAAAGCTCTGTTGATGTTGATCACAGGCTTATGTATGTCCCTTTCTGTTTTTGCCCAGCAGATAACAGTGAAAGGTGTTGTGAAAGATCCTACAGGAGAGCCGGTTATCGGGGCGAATGTTATTATAAAGGGAACGACGAACGGGACCGTTACCGATATAGACGGCCAATTCATTCTGGCTGCATCCAAAGGGGATATCCTTTCGGTTTCGTTTATCGGTTATAAGGCAATGGAACTTCCGGCTGCCGCCAACATGAATATTTTGTTGGAAGAAGACTCCCAGATGTTGGAAGACGTAGTGGTGATCGGATATGGTACGGTAAAGAAGAATGATGCCACCGGATCTGTTACAGCCATCAAACCGGATGAAAAGAACCGGGGATTGCAGGTGAGCCCGCAGGATATGTTGATGGGTAAAGTGGCTGGTGTGTCGGTTGCTTCTTCTACCGGACAGCCCGGTTCATCGTCGACGATCCGTATTCGTGGCGGTTCCTCTTTGTCTGCTAAGAATGATCCGTTAGTGGTTATCGACGGGGTGATCATGAGCAACAGTGCCCCCGATGGGTTAAGCAACCCGTTGAGTACGATCAATCCGGCTGATATCGAGTCTTTTACTGTCTTGAAGGATGCTTCGGCTACAGCTATCTACGGTTCGCGTGCATCGAATGGTGTTATCATCATCACGACGAAGAAGGGTAAGAGCGGTAGCGTGAAGATCAATTATAGCGGAAATGTATCGATCAGTACGAAACGTAACACGATCGATGTGATGAGTGGCGATGAGTTCCGCGATTATATAACGAATTCACCGAATACGACCGAAGGTATGCTGACTGCATTGAACCTGCATCCGGGTGTCAGCACAGACTGGCAGGATGAAGTGTTGCGCACGGCAGTTTCTACCGATCATAATATCAGTGCCTATGGTTCTGTAAAAGAGTTTATGCCTTACCGTGTCTCTTTCGGATATACCGACCAGAACGGTATCCTGAAAACATCCAACTTCCAGCGTTATACTGGTAGCGTTTCGTTGACTCCGACCTTCTTCAACGATCACCTGCATGTGAACCTGAACGGTAAAGGTGTATATATCAAGAACCGTTTTGCCGATACAGGCGCCTTAGGTAGTGCCGTTTCTTTCGACCCGACCAAACCGGTATATAATAACAGTAAATTCGGCGGTTTCTTCACTTGGACAGGTGATTATACACCCGATGGAACAAGATCCACTTCAGCCGGCGTCAATCCGGTATCCATGCTGGAAATGAGAGACGACCGTTCGACAGCCAAGTCATTTATCGGTAATGCACAGTTCGATTACAAACTGCATTTCCTGCCCGAACTGCGTTTCAATATGAATATGGGTATCGATTATGCCACTGTGGACGGTACGAATTATGTCGATCCGAACGCTCCCGGTTCTTACCAACCGGACGATGATGCCACCGGAAGCAACCGCATCTATGGCAGTTCGCACAACAACAAACTGTTTGACTTCTATGCACAATATGCGAAAGAATTGCCCACCCTTGCCAGCCGTTTCGATATCATGGCAGGATATTCTTACCAGAGTTACCAGAGCAAGACGGATAATGTAACTTATTATCTGTCGCGTAAGCCTGAAACATTCGGACAGAACACAACGGTAAGCAATGAGTTTAAGGAAACCGATACGAAATATGTACTTGCTTCTTTCTACGGACGTATGAATTATTCGTTGATGGATAAATATCTGTTGACATTCACCCTTCGCGACGATGCTTCTTCCCGTTTCGCCAAAGACAAACGCTGGGGACTGTTCCCTTCACTGGCTTTGGGTTGGAAGATCAATGAAGAAGGTTTTATGAAAGATTTCAGCAAGCTGGATGAACTGAAGCTGCGTTTAGGCTGGGGTGTTACCGGACAGCAGGACATCAATCAGGGCGACTATCCGTATCTCTCTTTTTACCGTGACGGAAAAGGCGGAGCGATGTATCCTTCTTATGATGCGGCAGGAAACGTAACCTGGGTAAATGTAATGGCTCCGACAGCAGCCAACCCGAACCTGAAGTGGGAAACAACGACGACTTACAACGTAGGTTTCGATTATGGCTTCCTCAACGGACGGATCACCGGTGCTATCGACGGTTATTACCGGAAGACGAAAGACCTGATCAATGCCGAGGTAAACGTTCCCGCCGGAACGGACTTTGCCGAGTATGTGGTTTCAAATATCGGCTCACTGGAAAATAAGGGCGTTGAGTTCTCTATCAATACCCGTCCGGTCGTAAGCCGTGATTTCAGCTGGGATCTGGGCTTCAATATCGCCTACAACAAGACAAAGATCACGGAACTGACCTACAACGATAACTCGGACTCTCCGGGTAAACGTTACGAGTCGACCGGTGGTGATGGCGGTTTGCGCCTGAAGATACACAGTGTCGGATATGCTCCGGGTTCTTTCTATGTGTTCGAACAGGTGTATGATGACGCCGGCAATCCGATCGAAGGAGAATATGTAGACCGCAATGGCGACGGCGTGATAACAGACAACGACCTGTACCGTTATAAGAATCCGGTGGCAGATGTCCTGATGGGCTTCAACTCGAAGTTTACTTATAAGCAATGGGATCTCGGTTTCAACGGACGTGTCAGCCTGGGTAATTACAACTTTAACGCAACGGCCGCCAATGCTGCATTGGGCGTCAACGAATTGTTCGGTAACAATGCGTTGAGCAACAAACCTGTATCAGCGTTGAAGACCGGTTTCCAGTCGCGCCAGCGTCTGTCGGACTACTTCATCCAGAATGCCTCATTCCTGAAGATCGATAATATCACATTAGGATATAATGTCGACAAGTTTATCAAGACCGGTTGGAATGCTCGCTTCTACGCCACCGTACAGAACCCGATCATTATCACTAAATATGACGGCCTGGATCCTGAGGTAAACGATGGTATGGACAACAACGTCTATCCTCGTCCACTGACTGTATTATTCGGAGTTAACATTAATTTCTAAAACGTATCGATCATGAAACTGAAAAAATATATATCGTTAGGTATTGCTTCATTCTGTTGTGTCTGGGCTACTTCCTGTCTGGGAGACCTCGATCAGGAGCCTATCCTGGATAAATCCAGCAATTCTATTCATAACGAAGCCGATTGCCAGTCGTTCCTGGCAAAGATATATTCTGGCTTCGGCCTGTCGGGTAACTCGTCCGATGCAAGTGTCGAACCTGACTTGCAGGGGGGAGACCAGGGATCGCTCGTATTCCTTCGTGGATTGCTTTCTTTACAGTTGTTCCCGACCGATGAGGCTATCTGGAACTGGGCGGACGAAGGTATCGTGGAATTATGCCAGGTCAACTGGGATTATACGTTACCCTATGCTTATTCTTTCTACCAGCGTGCCATGCTGAACATTCGTTACTGTAAAGAGTTTCTGGATGTTTATGCCGACGACAGCAACATCCCTGATATTCAGAAATACCGCGATCAGGTACGTGGCCTGCGTGCTATGAACTATTATTACCTGATCGACCTTTACCGTAATCCGGGAGTGGTTTGGGACGACAGCCCTACGGACGACAAATCATGGAAACCGTCACAGATAGGAGCAGAGGCTCTTTTTGATAAGATCGTTGCTGAACTGGTCGATCTGTCAGAGAACGGTAACCTGGATGAAACTCCTTCTATGGCTACTTATGGCCGTGTAACGAAACCGGTTATTAATACGCTTCTTGCTAAAATGTATCTGAATGCGGAAGTGTACACCGGCACTCCGATGTACGACAAAGCAGCCGTCTATGCAAAGAAAGTGATCGATGCCGGCTTCGGTCTGGAAGATAATTACGCCAACCTGTTCTGTGGTGAAAACCACCTGACGGGTACGCATAAGAACGAGATCATCTATGCCATTCCCTTCGATAATGTGAATGCAAAGAGCTTCGGTAGCACGATCATGCTGACTGCTGCCGCTTATGGTGGCGATATGGATCAGACCTGGTTCGGGATGTCTTCTTCATGGACTTGCCTGAAGCCGACACAACAGATGATCGAATTCTTCAGCGGTAGTCCGGATGCAGGAACCGACAGCCACGGCAGTCTCATCAAGAAAGATAAACGGTATGCCTTCTTCGACGGTGCCGGTGCACGTACGCCGGAGTCGAAAATGCAGGACTGGAATACCGGTTACCTTTGCTATAAGTTCACCAATTTGGGATGGGACGGTGCAGCC
>ULWH01050781.1_pt1 | contig 19561 bp, 16 predicted proteins | sample 1960201 | NCBI WGS metagenome assembly ULWH01 (sample SAMEA4835808, study PRJEB28245) | human gut metagenome | biome: gut microbiome; material: fecal sample | place: Denmark | collected 2008
GATTTTTTTGTTAGGTGTCCAACTTCATTATGCAATCAACCGAAGATATTTATTGAACCGCGATGGCTAAAAAAGTTAAGAAGATTTCATTGTGATTCTTTAGGCCCTCTTTTCTAATCTATTTCTAAGTTATCTGCAATAATATGTTGTGATAGGTGAAAACATGAAGCTATTACTCGCCGAAGATGAAATAAGCATGTCGGAAGCCGTTGTAGATATTCTGACCTACCACAACTATCAGGTGGATGCCGTTTATAACGGAAAAGATGCTCTGGACTATGCGCGCATGGAGCAGTACGACGGCATCATTCTGGACATCATGATGCCAAAGATGAATGGATTTGAAGTGCTGAAAATCCTGCGGAAAGAAGGCTGCAAAACACCGGTACTTTTTCTGACTGCGAAATCCGAGATAGAAGATCGCATTCAGGGCCTGGATTTAGGGGCAGATGATTACTTACCCAAGCCGTTTCATATGGGAGAGCTTTTGGCTCGGGTAAAAGCCATGCTGCGCAGACGGGATACCTATGTTCCTGATATTTTGTCCTACGAAGGCATTACGCTCAATCCGAATAACTATCAGCTCAGTTGTGGGGAATGCTCGGTAATGCTTCCAAAACTGGAATATCTGCTAATGGAAACCCTTCTGCTCAACCAGGGAATGTACCTCTCTACTGAAGACTTACTCATAAAAGTGTGGGGATATGATACAAAAGCAGAGCTGGGGATTGTATGGGTGTATATTTCCTATCTGAGAAAGAAATTGCTGCTGTTGGGTTCAAAAACTGAGATTTGCACCAAACGGGGTGTTGGATACACATTGGAGACGAAGAAATGATAAAATCCCTTCAAAAAAGATTCATCGTTACCGCCATGGTGGCAATCTCCCTTTTGCTCGCTGTTCTGTTAGGCGTTATAAATGTTGTAAACCACGTGACAACCCAGCGGCAAATAGATCATATTTTGGAAGCGTTGGTGGACAATCTGGGCTCATATGATCCTCCCGGTCTCTCCGATTTCCAAATGCCCCGCGGCCGGATGATATGCTGGGATCCAGATATTTTACTGTCTTTTTTAGTAACGAGTGAGAGATTCTGTTTGCAGATACAAAGCACATTTACGCCGTGTCAGAAGAAGATGCCGAGGAAATTGCGCAAGAAGTCTATTCAAAGGCAGTATCTTCCGGACGATACGATCAATTTGAATACCGGCTTCAAAATCTGCCCGGAGATAAAGGCAGTTTTGCCGTATTTCTGGACGCCTCGGCTCAGCGGGGCAACATACTGAATGTGCTTTTGGCCTTGGCCTGTTCATCTTTCTCGTCTATAAAAAGACCTATCAGGGAGTAATGTATTCTTCCAGCTTTGGCGTGACCCTGATTGCCCTGACCATGATTACCACGGTTGTTATTTTGGCGGTCACCAGCAATGTGGTGCTGTCCCTCGGCATGGTGGGCGCACCGTCTATCGTCCGTTTCCGCACCGCCATTAAGGAGCCTCTGGATATTGCTTTCCTGTTTTGGTCAATTGCAGTAGGAATTGTCCTTGCAGCCGGAATGATCCCTCTGGCAGTTATTGGAAGCGTAATCATCGGCGTTATTTTGCTGATATTTGTCAACCGGAAATCACACTGCAATCCGTATATCATTGTGGTGCAGTGCGCGGATCATAACAGCGAAACGAAGGTAAAGGATTTTCTGACCGGCCAAGTTCAGCGCTGTGTCGTAAAGAGCAAGTCTGTCCAGTGGGGAGCGATTGAACTGAATATGGAAATCCGGCTGAAAGATGACAACACCGATTTTGTCAATACGCTTTCCGAAATTGCGGGAGTGACCAGCGCTGTTCTTGTAAGTTATAACGGCGAATATATGGGAATAAGGAGGCCGGCAATGTCAACGCACAAATATATGGATCGGATTTGCGTTGTCGCTGTCGTACTTTCATTTCTCCTGACCGTCGTTTGTATGAATGGAGAAGCGCTTGGCATCCAGCCTGCTTCCAGAACAATGGGATATGAGGAAAAACTCTTTGATACAAATCTTGTCCATACAATTGATATTGTAATGGATGACCTTATGGACTCCGGTAATGATGAATCCCTTGCGTCCGGCAGCCATGGCACCTTCCCGGGCAATTTTGATCCAGCTTCTGCGACAGAACGTTCTTTTGTGGAACTGGTCAGCACTCCCTGCTGGATTGCGTTCAGCATATTCTCTATTCCGCGCTCCGTGTCGGCAAGCTGTTTTTTCAGCGCCGGGATGGTGGTGTCCTCGCCGGCTTGCAAGGCAAGGATGCTGTCGGAAATGCGGCTGATTTCCTCGTCTCGCAAAACTCTGTTGACGGCCAGAATGACTGCCGCCAGCTCAATGAAATCCTTCTTGACGGATTTCTTCTTGCAGCCCAGCTTTCGCTTTGCTCCGGCACACTTGTAGTAATAATGCTTATCTCCCGTATGGCTCGTGCCGCTTTCGCCTATCATCATGCGCTCACAGAGCCCGCAAAACAATTTAGTTGTCAGCAGGTAGTCAACGTCCGCTTTTGCCGTTGCCGGCGCACGTTTGTTTTTCTCCCCCCTCGTCAGCACGATAAGAATCTATTGTTGCGTAACATCCGCTTCCTATTATATCCTCTTTTCAGATAAAGTTAAGGTGCATTTTCGCCGCAGAGTAAAGACAGCGCGTGCCGGGGCTCAGTATGATTCAATTATATTTTTATTATTGTAAATTTATATAATAAACGTTATATAATCACGCAACGTTGATAAAGTATTAACGTTTTCTAATCGCGGTTAAAAAAGTTCAATCGCGATTATATTGGGTAGAAATTTAATAAATATTGTTTTATGCCTGCGATACTGCTACAATAGCCTCATAGTAAGATACGATTACGACTTAATGCTGCTCAGATTCCAACGTATATTCACAAAAATAGGTTGTAAATTAAATGATAAAATTACCGCCGGTAAAAAAATTTATTCTATGGCTGACAGCAGTCCTCATGCTATTTTCCGCCATCCCCGCGCAGGCCGGGGCCGGAAGGCTGGTCACTCAGAATTGGGCGGGCTCAGCCGTATTTTACGATGCGCCCTGCGACGAGACCGAGTCCTTCCACATGACGGACGATGATTTTTTATGCAGCAGGCTCAGTTTAGAAAACAGGCTCATATACGCTTACAGCGCCTATCTTAACTCCCTCGATGGCGATGAGAGGGAGGCGCTCGTCGCTTCCCAGAAGGCGTGGATAAGGTGTTACTACGCATACGACGAAGCCCTCAAGCAGCTTTGGCTGGAGCCCGTGAAGATATACTTCGGCGTTACCGGGCAGGAAAGGCGCACCAACGTATACCGGGAGGCCATGCTTCTTCTCCTCATCAACCGCATAACCGACTTGGAGGAATGGAGCAAGGGCAGGCTGGTCAGGCTGGACGCCGGCATGGCAGAGCAAAAAGCCGCAGAGCTGGAGGAGGCGCTTACCCGCCTGAGAGTGAAGATGGGTCTCTGTCTGTATGTCATTCAGGAGGAATACCGCCCCAGGATAATGGACGCACACAGGGCCTATTTCGATTTCTTTGACGCCAATGGGGCTTTTTTGGAGCTCATTTCAAAGGGCGACCGCTCCGCCCTGCTGGGCGAGAAGCTTTTGCAGGCGAACCGCATAGCGTACATCACGGGCGTCCACTATCAGGGCTGCCGCTTCTTCAGGAGAGAGAGGGAGGAATAGCCTTTTCTTGCGCATCCGCAAGCCCTGCGCGGCCCAAACCGCAGGGCTTGGCAATATATTTTCACAAAAAAACAACAAAGGAGAGGAAAACGAAACTATGAAAAAAATCCTGGCGCTCGTTCTTGTACTGATCATGGCCCTTGGCCTGGCAGCCTGTGCAGCCCCCGCTGCCCCTGCCGAAGAACCCACGCCCGCCGCTGAGCCGGAGACCGAGAAGGTCGATTCCCAGGCGATACTGGCAGAGCTCAAAACCCCTGCCGAGGAGAGCAATTGGGAACGCACCACATCGTCTCAGGAGGTCATTGATTTTCTGAAGGTAGTAGCCGAGCACAGCGCCGGCCGCATCATTCTGGACACCACCACCTTCGCTACCGAGGCCGGCACTCCCATATCCTACATGATAATAAGCGACGTAGCCCCCGCCTCCCCCGCCGACGTGCCCGAGGACAAGGGCGTTGTATATGTAAACTGCAATATCCACTCCGGCGAGATCGAGGGCAAGGAATCCATGATGATCTTCGCCCGCGAAGTCGCGCAGGGCAAGCATGACGATCTCCTCAAGGATTTGGTCGTCATCATCGTCCCCAACAGCAACCCCGATGGAAACGACAATCTGGGCAAGAACCGCATAACCACCCAGTTCACGCCCAAGCTGGTAGGCACCCGCGCCGAGGGCAACGGCCTTAACGTCAACCGCGACATGACCAAGCTGGAGACCGCCTGCGGCCGCACCATCGTCAAGCTGATGAACGACTGGAACCCCATCCTCTTCATCGACGCCCACGCGACCGACGGCTCCTATATGCGTCATGCCGTAACCTATAACTGGGGCCTCAACGCCGGAACCGACGCCGAGCTTCTCGCTTACAACCGCGATGTATTCTGCTCACGGGCCCTGCGCGATGGCTCCTATCTGGCCTCCAAGGGCAAGGTAGCCGTCCCCTACGGCAACTGGGGCTATTATTACAGCGACATAGTAGCCGAGGGCTGGCGCACCTTTGAGGACTATGCTCGCTACACCACCAACTATGCCGGCCTCAGGAACAGGCTCGCCCTGCTGCTGGAGGTCTACTCCTACGACGATTTCCCCGTCCGCGTGGATACCCAGTATGAGTGCATCTACGGTGCTCTGCAGGTTGTGGCAAAGGACAAGGACGAAATCAAGGCCATGATCGCAGCCGCCGACGCCCGCTCAGAGGCCCGCGCCACAGAGGGCATCAATCCCGAAAAGGACTTCGTGGCCCTCAACTCCGAAATGACCACCATGCCCTTTGAGGGCAAGGACACCCTGACCGTTCTCTCCTATGAGACCGGCGAGGACGGCACCGTTATCGGCGAGCGCCTGTACGACGACGAGGGCGATCCCTATGCCATCGAGTACGGCGCACCGGTGGACTATGAGACCGAATATTGGGGAACCTTCGTACCCACCGACGTCGAGACCATGGGAGCATACTACCTTATAGACCAGGATTGCACTGAATTCATCGAGCTTATGAAGTTCCACGGCGTTGAGATGACCCAGCTTCCCAACGACGTTACCGTCGCGGGCGCAGACCATCTCCACTTCGCCATCAAGTCCTACACCAGCGGCGGCGCAGTCATAGACGGCCGCGAACGCAAGGATTATGAGGGCCACTTCCAGACCCTCGTGACCGGCGAATGGAAGAAGGGCGACGGCGATATCGTTATCCCCGCCGGTACCTATGTGATCTCCACCGCGCAGCGCTTCGGCTCCTTTGCGGCGCTCATGTGCGAGCCCGCCGCCGTTGACGGAGGCGTAGCATGGAACTTCTTTGACAACTACCTCGACGCCAAGGAAGGCACCTTCCGCGCAAACTACTCCAACGACGTCACCGCCGCTGCCGGCTCCGAAAACGAGCGCAAGGAGCAGGTATCCATACCCATACTCAAGATCCCCGCCTTTGAGACCCTTGCGGAAGCGCTTGCATAACCCCTAACCAAAGGCCCGGACCGCAAAGCCATCCCCCGCAGTAAGCAAGCTGCGGGGGATTTTGATTGGAGTAAAGACAGGAAGTGCCGGGGCATTGTATAATATAATTATTAGTTGTTTTTCATTGCATCGGATCGCGCTTTTGCGCAATACTGATGCAGTATCGGTTTTGCGCGAAAACGGATTTTTGGAGGTGTATGCGATAAAAAAGCTGATAAAAAAGATTTGCTCGGGAATCAGCGTCGGATGTGTTGCTTTCGTGGCGATAATCTTTATATTTCCCCTTTTTGAAGGGGGTGCAAATGCTTTCTTCAGGCAAAAAACCGGGGAAGGCTGGCAGCAGCTCGCCGCGTACTGCATAATAATAGCGACGGGTTTTTCCGTCCCCACCCTGATTTACGAAAGCAGCCGGCTTTCCTTTCGGCTAAAGATTCTGATACATCTAACCGCCGGCGCGCTCATCTACCTTATGACGGCGCATTTCTCGGGGTGGATAAAGGCAAGGCCCGACGCCGCAGCCCTGTTTCTCCTTATCTCATCGACCATCGCCGCTTTCCCCGCGCTCCATGCCTTTCTTTCCGCCAAACGGCGGGCGAAGTAAATAAAAACAACGATCCGAATCCCTTCCCATAGGATAAGGTTCGGATCGTATTGTGCTGGCGGAGCGGAATAAGCAAAATCCGAACACCTCTCGACGTTCGGATTTGCACTTTTTGGTGGAGTCGAGGGGAGTTGAACCCCTGTCCGAAAACCTGTCAGCAAGACTTTCTACGAGCGTAGTCGGTGTATTAACGTTCCCTCAGCCAAAGCAGCTCCCTCCGACAGGATCAGGGCTTCGGTAGCTTCATTAAATCCCACCTGCCGCAAAGCTTAGGCAGGCTGGTTCCCCACATTGATGACGCCGGTTACCGGAGCCGTGGGAAGCGCCGGGCCGACGCGCAGCCTAATTAGGCAGCGAGTGCAAAATCAGATTTGCCAGTTAAATTTAAGTTTTTCCCGTTTTTAACGAAGCACGGGGCTTCGGCTCGCTTATCCGGCCTCCACGATCCCCGTCGAAACCATTTACGACCCCGGATAGCGCAAGGCGTTCTGGCATATCGCCCTGCTATAAGTATTATATCACATTCTGTGCGCTTTATCAAACGCCCGCCGGCTAGGCTATCTGAAGCGCTCCTCCTTCATGCGGCGCTCCACCTCGCGCTTGGCGTCCCGCGAGGCTATATCGCTGCGCTTATCATAAAGCTTTTTGCCCTTGGCGACCGCAAGCTCCAGTTTTACCCTGCCATCCTTGAAGTAAAGCTGCAATGGTATGAGGCTGTAGCCCTCTACCTGCGCCAGGGCGTTGAGCTTGCGTATCTCGCTCTTGTGCAGCAGCAGCTTGCGCTCCCGGAAGGGATCGCGATTGAATATATTGCCCTGCTCATAGGGGCTAACGTGCATGCCTATGAGGTAGCATTCGCCGTTCTTTACCTGCGCATAGGAATCCTTCAGGTTGACCTTGCCGGCCCGTATGCTCTTGACCTCGGTGCCGACCAGAGCTATTCCGCACTCGTAGGTATCCTCGATGAAATACTCATGGCGTGCCTTTCGATTTTCCGCGACCCTTTTGGTGCCTTTTGCTATGGCCAAAACCGTGGCCTCCCTTCTTGCTCTTAAGAGCTTTTATTTTATCACTGTTTCTGCCTCTTGTCGAGCCGTGTCCGCTCCGCTTCGGGCTCTCCTTGGGCGCTTTATGGGATTTTTCCTCTATTAATTCAAACTCTATCCGGGAAGTTTCCATATCGGCTGATACCGCACGCACCTTTACCTCGTCCCCCAGGCGATACTGCAAGCCTGTAAACCTGCCCACAAGGCGGTAGCCCTTCTCGTCCCATTCATACCTGTCGCCGCTCAGGCTCTCCACCTTCACCCGTCCCTCCACGGTATTGCCTAGATCCACGAAAAAGCCGCCCTGGGTTACGCCGGATATGACGCCCTGATACTCCTCGCCTATGTGCTGCGCCATGTATTCGCACTTTTTCAGGTCGTCCGCGGCCCGCTCGGCCTCGGTTGCGGTCACCTCCCGGTCTGAGCACTGGTCTGAAGCTCCCGGCAGGTACGCCTTCCATCGTTTGAGGTTCTCCTCGTCCAGCCTGCCTTCCAGGGATTCATTCAATGCCCTGTGTACCAGTAGATCAGGATAGCGCCGTATTGGCGAGGTAAAGTGGCAGTAGTACTTAGCCGCAAGCCCGAAATGGCCGTCGCAGTCGGGGCTGTACTTGGCCTTGGTCATAGCCCTGAGAGTGACGTTATTTATCACCCTCTCCTCCGAACTTCCGGCAGCCTTGAGCAGCATTTTGCGCACATCGGCAGGCTGAACCTTTTCCGCGTTGTCTACACCGTAGCCCAGTGTATGGAGGAATGTGTTAAGCTCCTTTATTCGCTCCGGGTCAGGGGCCTCATGCACCCGGTACATGAGGGGCAGGCCCTTGTCCACTCCCTCCCGCGCCACAGTCTCGTTGGCGGAAAGCATAAACTCCTCTATCATCATATTCGCTTCACCCCTGATGTGCAGCGAAACGCCAACGGCCCGGCCATTGCCGTCAAGATGTATATCTGCCTCAGGCAGGTCGAAGTCTATTGCGCCCCGCCGCTGCCGCTTGGCCTTGAGTATATCCTTTAGGCGGCGCATCTCGCCAAGCATTGGCATAATATCGGAGTACTTCGCAGCCATATCCGGGTCTCCTGCAAATATGGCGTTGACCTCGTCGTATGTCATGCGGTAATTCGAGCGTATTACGCTCTTTGCGATATTGTGATGCACTACCTTGCCATGTGAGTCTATGTCCATTACACAGGAAAGTGTAAGCTTATCCTCATCCGGATTCAGGGAACAGAGGCCGTTGCTCAGCTCTTTGGGAAGCATAGGCAGCACCCTGTCAGGAAAATACACGCTGGTGCCTCTCTTGTATGCCTCCACGTCTATGGGGCTGCCACGCTTTACATAGTGGCTCACGTCAGCTATATGTACCCCCAGTCTGTACAGGCCGTCGGCCATCTCCAATGATACCGCGTCGTCAAGATCCTTGGCGTCCGCACCGTCTATGGTTATGGTGAGCGCGCCGCGCAGATCCCGCCTGTTGGTGAGCGCGTCCGCATCGGGGGCCTTTAGCCCCTCGGCCTGCCTCTGCGCCCCATCGGGGAATTTATCAGGCAGCTCCAGCCGCCGTATGATGGAGAGCATGTCTATGCCCTTATCCCCCGGCCTGCCCAGTACTTCGGCTATCTTGCCCAGCATGGGCCGCCTTGCCCCGGGATACTGGGTTATTTCTGCTACCACCTTGTCGCCGTGGTTTGCGCCGTTGGTATGGGAAAAGGGTATGAGCACATCCTCTGCCACCCTGCTGTCGTCGGGTACCACGTAACCGCCGTACTCGTTGTCCGCCTCAAACGTGCCTATTACCCGGCCACCCGCTCTCCTGGCTATCATCTCCACAGCTCCCCGGTCCTTCCTGCCCCGGGGGGAGCCGGTAAGTTTCCTCACCCACACAGTATCCCCGTGTAAGGCGCCGTTCATATCCTCCGCGGTGATGAACAGGTCTCCGCTGCCGTCTGCGGGTATAAAGAAGCCGAAGCCGCGGCCGTTGCCCTGTATGCGGCCGTATATAAGGCCAAGCTGTTCCGGTAGAGCCGCCTTGCCCCGGCGCGTGATTATCACACGGCCATCCCTTGAAAGCTCCTTCAGCGCCAGCTTTATTTCTTCTATCTGTATCTCGCCGCCGTTATCCGTCATGCTCTTGTATATATCCTCAGCGCTCATTGGGCGGCCCGTTTCGGCTATCATTCCGTTTATTATTTCTTTAAGTTCCAAATTGTTCTTCAATTTCTCCTTTGTTTTTTTCGCACAAAAACAGGGGCATACCTTAGCGGCACGCCCCAGAGTCACATTTTTGCCTTTTATCAGCTTATTATAGCCATGGCAATAGCGATCACGCCGATTGCAACTGCAAGTATCTTGGTGATGCGCTGAAGCTTGGCCTCCCTGCTGGCCTTCTGGCCGCGGGCGGTAAAGGACTGGGTATCGCCGCCGAACGCGCTGCCGAGGCCCGCGCTCTTGGACTGCTGCATAAGTACTACGGCTATCATTGCGATAGACAGGACTATCAGCACGATGTTAAGAATTGTGTTCAGAGTTTGCATTATATATACTTCCTCCCCTGGAATACTTTCGCATTACACGCGAAGGCTATTGTATCACACCCGCAGTAAAAAATCAAATACTTTTGCCGCTTTATGCGCTTTTTATCAAAATGGCCTTCCCTTTTGCCGCATTACTTCTCTATCAGGCTCTTGCCGGTCATTTCCCTGGGTATCTCCATGCCCATCAGGTCCAGCATGGTGGGGGCAAGGTCGGAGAGCCTGCCGCCGGAGCGGAGCTTTGCGTCCTTTCTGCCGTTATCCACCAGTATCACCGGCACCGGATTGGTAGTGTGAGCGGTAAAGGGAGTAATGCCGTCGTCCGCAAGCATTCTCTCGCAGTTGCCGTGATCCGCGGTGATTATGGCCCTTCCGCCATTCCTGAGGATGGCCTCGACTACTTTAGCGGCACATTCGTCAACGGTATGGACAGCTTTCACCGCCGCCTCCATTACGCCGGTATGGCCTACCATGTCCGGGTTGGCAAAGTTCAGTATCATGACGTCGTACTTGCCGCTGTCTATACGCTTTACCGCCTCCTCGGTTACCTCATAGGCGCTCATCTCGGGCTGGAGATCGTAGGTGGCTACCTTTGGGGAAGGTATAAGGCATCTGTCCTCCCCGGGATTTGGGGCCTCCACGCCGCCGTTGAAGAAAAAGGTCACGTGTGCGTATTTTTCGGTCTCGGCTATCCTAAGCTGGGTCTTGCCGCAGGCCGCAAGGTACTCCCCAAGGGTGTTGTTCAGGTGTTCTGGCCTGAAGGCTATGTCCACCTTATCCCCGAAGGTCTTGTCGTACTGGGTCATGCAGACGTAATGTACAGGGAAGAAGCCCTTGCGGCGCTCAAAGCCGTCAAAGTCTTCCATTATAAAGGCGCGGGTTATCTCCCTCGCCCTGTCGGGGCGGAAGTTGTAGAAGATTATGCTGTCGTCAGCCTGTATGGTAGCCACGGGCCTGCCGTTCTCGGTTATGACGGTAGGAACTACGAACTCGTCGGTGACGCCCGCATCGTAGCTCGCCTGCATGGCATGTACGGGGTCGGTATCGTAGTTACCCTCGCCGTATACCATGGCGGCATATGCCTTTTCTACCCGCTCAAAGCGGTTGTCCCGGTCCATGGCGTAATAGCGTCCCATTACGGTGGCTATTTTACCCACGCCTATCTCGGCTATCTTCCTCTGGTATTCCTCGATGAACCCCTTGCCGCTTTCGGGAGGAACGTCACGGCCGTCCATGAAGCAGTGTACATATACCTTACTGAGGCCATGACGTTTCGCAAGCTCCAGCAGTCCGAAAAAGTGCTTCTGATGGCTGTGCACGCCGCCGGGACCTACGAGGCCGTATATGTGCAGTGCGGAATCGTGCTTTCTGCAATTCTCAACGGCGCCCAAAAAGGCGGGATTCTCAAAGAAATCCCCGTCCTTTATGGATTTGGTTATTCGGGTCAGCTCCTGATATACGATACGTCCCGCGCCTATGTTCATATGGCCTACCTCGGAGTTGCCCATCTGGCCGTCAGGCAGGCCTACGTCCTCGCCGGAAGCCTCTATGAGGGTATGGGGGTACTCCTTGAGGAGTCTGGAAATATTATTTATACCGTCAGCCTTTATGGCGTTGCCCTGAGTTTCCTCGCTATGGCCAAAGCCGTCCAGTATCACAAGTGCGGTCATCTTTTTCATATCAGACAAATCTCCTGTTTAATAATTGTGGCACTTATGCCTTAATCATTATAATTCACTACCTGAGAGAAGTCCACAGCCTTAAGGCTGGCGCCGCCTATAAGGCCGCCGTCTATTTCGGGCATTGCCATGAGGTTCCTTGCGTTGGAGGGCTTCATGCTTCCGCCATACTGTATTCGAAGGGCTTCTGCGGTTTCCTTGCCGAACATGCCGGCTACGGTCGCCCTTATCATGCCTATGGTTTCGTTTGCCTGCTCGTCGGTGGCGGTCTTGCCGGTACCTATGGCCCAGATAGGCTCGTAGGCGATCACCAGCTTGGCAACGTCCCCGGCCGCTATGCCTTCAAGGTCCTTCTTTACCTGACCGCTGACCTTGGCCTCCGTATTGCCGTTTTCCCTCTCCTCCAGGGACTCGCCTACGCAGATTATGGGGGTAATACCTGCGGCTATGGCTGCCTTGGCGCGGGCGTTCACGGTCTCGTCAGTCTCGCCAAAGTACTGCCTGCGCTCACTGTGGCCTATTATGGCGTACTCCACGCCCAGCTCCTTAAGCATGTTTGCGGAAACTTCGCCGGTAAAAGCGCCCTTCTCTGCCCAGTGTATATTCTGAGCGCCGAGGCGTATATTGCTGCCCTTGATAAGCTCGGATACCGCTGATAGGTCAACGTAAGGAGGGCATACCACTACCTCGCACTTTGCGTCCTTGACGAGAGGCTTCAACTCCTCTACCAAGGCCCTTGCCTCGGAGGGGGTCATGTTCATCTTCCAGTTGCCTGCAATAATGGGTCTACGCATGTTTATTTATCTCCAATTCAAAATTTTATGCTTTATCACTTGTCGTCAAGGGCCGCTACGCCGGGCAGCACCTTGCCCTCGAGGAACTCCAGGCTTGCGCCGCCGCCGGTGGAGATGTGGGTCATCTTGTCCGCATAGCCCAGCTTCTTTACGGCGCTGGCGGAGTCGCCGCCGCCTATAATGGTGGTGCCCTTGCACTCTGCGCAGGCCTCGGCAACAGCCGCAGTACCCTTTGCGAAGGCGTCAAACTCGAACACACCCATAGGGCCGTTCCATACTACGGTGCCGGCTTTCCTTATCTCCTCGCCAAAGAGCTTGGCGGTCTTCTCTCCTATATCCATGCCCATATAGCCATCGGGTATCCTGTCGGAATCCACGGTCATGTATTCCGCGTCAGCCTTGAACTCCCTGGCGACCACAGTATCCACTGGCAGCAGCATCTTTACGCCCTTTGCATCGGCATCAAGCATCAGCTTCTTTGCAAGCTCTATGCTGTCTGCGTCAAGCAGGGAGTTGCCGATGTTATAGCCCAGCGCCTTGAAGAAGGTATAAGCCATGCCGCCGCCGATTATCAGGGTATCGCACTTGTTCAGCAGATTCGTTATGACGCCTATCTTGTCCGCTACCTTTGCGCCGCCCAGTATGGCCACGAAGGGGCGCACGGGGTTCTCCAGAGCACCGCCCATTACGGAAAGCTCCTTGCCGATAAGGAAGCCTGCGACCGCAGGCAGGTACTGGGCTACGCCCGCGGTGGAAGCATGGGCGCGATGTACAGTGCCGAAGGCGTCGGATACGTATATATCTGCCAGAGAAGCCAGTTTCTTGGCGAAGTCGGGGTCGTTCTTTTCTTCTTCCTTATGGAAACGCAGGTTCTCGAGAAGCAGTATTTCGCCTTCCCTGAGCTCGCCTGCCATCTTTTCGGTCTCCTTGCCAATGCAGTCCGGCGCAAAGCTGATCCTTACGCCCGGCAGCAGCTCCTTGAGCCTTTCCGCTACGGGAGCGAGGGAAAACTCCATCTTGCGCTCACCCTTGGGCCTGCCCAGATGGGAGCAGAGTATGACCTTTGCACCGTGCTCAAGCAAGTACTTTACAGTGGGCAGCGCCGCTGTTATGCGCTTGTCGTCCGCTACTTTTCCGTCCTGAAGGGGTACGTTGAAGTCGACCCTTACCAGCACCCGTTTGCCCTTTACGTTTACGTCCTCAACGGTCTTCTTTGCCATAATATTTTTTTAAACCTCCAAATTCGATCCGCCCAGCGGCAATTGCCCCTGCTGCGGCATGTTATCACATTTCATATTGATTATTTTATCACATTTGCGGCAAGCTGCATATTGCTTATTTGAATAACACCCCTTTACGCCATAAGCGCCGCTGTCAGAGATTATTATTCACTTTTTACCCGTATCCTAACAATGGATAATGTGCTATAATCAGCCTATGAAAAGGCTTACTGTTTTTATAATATGCATATTGCTGCTAGCCTCGGGCTGCGCCAAAAAGGAGGAAAAGGCCTCCCTGTTTGCTGTCGACCCGCTGAACGGCGGCGCAAAAACGGACGAGGCGGCTTTACCGGGCCCAAAGGGCATCGCAGGCCTTGAAACGGCGCCCGCTGCGGAGCCTGCCGCCACGGCAGACCCTGGGGCTGCGCCTTCACCTGCAGTCACTCTCACCGGCACGGCAGCCTACGTGTTCGATGGCGCGGAGGGGCCGACGCTTTACGGTGCAGCAGCATACGAAAACACCGGCAACTGCCCCGTCATAATCACAAATGCTGCGCTTTCATTTAATGTTGGCGGCACGGCGTATCAGTATTCCTTCGTCCCGATCATGAACGACAAGACCGTGGTGCTGCCCGGGGAGACTTCCTTCGTTGCCTTCTGGCACAAAGATTCTTCCCTCACCCCGGGCACAGCCGCAGCCATGACTGCCAGCCTCGATTGCGCAAAGGCCGAAGGCCGCGACGTTACCGTATACGCAAAGGACATTTTCTTGGCCGACAACTACCCCGGCTTCACCACCATGACAGGCACGCTGTCATCAGACGGCGAATGCGACCTCAATCTGGTCTATATCGGCTTTTATGACAGCAGCGACAACCTTATAGGGGTATGGCACTTCACCAAAAATGCCCCTATGGACGGCAGCGACTCCAAGAGCTTCTCCATCCACATGAAGGAGCTGCCAATAGACGGCCTTGCGGAAAAGGCCGCAAGCGTAAAGGTAATTGGAATTGGTTTTTAAGCGTTTCGCAAAAGTTATGCGCCGCGGCTCAACGCCGCGGCGCATTTTTTTGTTGTTTAAGACTGCACCAGGAACGCATTGATAAATACATCAAGGTCGCCGTCTATGACGGACTGTATGTTGCCCACCTCGACGCCGGTGCGGTGATCCTTTACCAGAGTATAGGGCTGGAATACGTAGGAGCGTATCTGGCTGCCCCATTCTATCTTCTTCATCTCGCCCTTTATCTCAGCCATGTGCTCAAGGCGCTCCCTCTCGGCCAGCTCCAGCAGCTTGCCCTTTAGTATGCGCATAGCCATGTCCTTATTGTGGAGCTGGCTGCGCTCGTTCTGGCACTGTACCACTATGCCGGTGGGGAAATGTGTTATACGTATTGCCGAGCTTACCTTGTTGACGTTCTGGCCGCCTGCGCCGCCGGAACGGTAGGTGTCTATGCGGATATCGTCGGGGTTGATCTCTATCTCGCTGGTGTCCTCCTCGAATATGGGAGTTACGTCCAGCGACGCAAATGAGGTATGCCGCTTGCCGAAGGCGTCGAAGGGGGATATGCGCACCAGCCTGTGCACTCCCTTTTCGGCCTTCAGGTAGCCGTAGGCGTTATCGCCCTCTACCTCGAAGGTTACGGACTTTATGCCCGCCTCGTCCCCCGCCAGATAGTCCAGCTCCCTGACGGTCCAGCCCTTGCTCTCGCAGTATCGGGTGTACATTCTGTACAGTATTGATACCCAGTCCTGAGCCTCTGTTCCGCCGGCGCCCGCGTGGAGGGACAGTATGGCGTTGAGCCTGTCATACGGGCCCTTCAGCAGCGTTTCGAGCTTCAGCGCCTCCACCTTGCTTTCAAGATGGGGCATATCCCTTATCAGCTCGTCCGCCATCTCCTGGTCGTCGCCCTCCTCCGCCATGTCCGCCATCACCTCGGCATCCTCCAGCAGGCCCCTGAGCTTGTTGTACTTTTCCAGCTTGGCAGAGATGGTCTTCATGCGCTGGTTGGCTTTATTGGCCGCCTCAACGTCATCCCAGAAATCCGGTGCGCCCATCTTCTTTTCCAGTTCTTCCTTTTCGGCCGCTAATCCTGCGACGTCAAAGGGATTCACCTGCCTTTGTAAGTGTTTCCTGCATTGCTGCAAGCTGCTGCCTGCATTCGTCCAACTGGATCACTGCTACTCACATCCTTTCGATTTTTCCTTGATAATATAGTATTTTAAGCTTCCTGTGCGCTTCCCTGATCTACTTATCCTTTCCGCAGCACTGCTTATACTTCTTGCCGCTGCCGCAGGGGCAGGGGGCGTTGCGGCTTATCTTTCCCTCTATGCGCTTGGGCCGTGCGGGGGCGTCGCCCTTCGTTTCAACGGGCTTGGCTACCTGCTGCCGCTGAGGAGCGCCGGCGGAGATCACCACATGGTAGAGGTTGCGGACGGTGCGCTCCCTTATGCCCTGCACCATCTCGTCGAACATATCGAAGCCCGCGTTGCGGTAGGCGATGACCGGATCCTTCTGGCCTATGGCCTGCAGGGATATTCCCTGGCGCAGCTGATCCATTGCATCTATATGATCCATCCAGTGCTCATCTACTGCCCGAAGCAGCACCACCCGCTCAAGCTCCCGCATGTCTGCCTCCACGCCAAGCTGGGCCGCGGCCTGCATAAGGCCGTCTTCCTTGATCCGGTACGCCTTATGGGCAAAGTCCTTTACTGCGGACTGAAGCTTCTCTGCATCGGTGATTCCGGCTATATCCCTGCCGCAGTCCATTGCGGTTATGTTAAGTATCTCCGTGCGGAGGCCCTCCATATCCCATTCGGAGCTGGGGTGGGAGCCGGGGCAGAACTGGGCGCAGCGGAGGCTTACCGTCTCGTCCACCATCTCCATTATGGAATCGTGTATGTCCTCGCCCATGAGCACCCTGCGGCGCTGGCCGTAGATTATCTCCCTCTGGCGGTTCATTACGTCGTCGTACTGGAGGACGTTCTTGCGGATGTCGAAGTTATAGCTCTCTACCCTCTTCTGCGCCGCTTCGATCTGCTTGGTGAGTATCCCCGCCTCTATGGGGATATCTTCATCGGGGCTTATCTTCTGCATGAGGTCCCGTACCCGCTCGCCGCCGAAACGCTGCATGAGGTCGTCCTCCATGGATACGTAAAACCTGGTGGAGCCCGGGTCTCCCTGACGGCCGGCGCGGCCGCGGAGCTGGTTGTCTATACGTCTGGACTCATGGCGCTCCGTGCCTATTATATGCAGGCCGCCCACGGCTACCACCTGCTCGTGCTCGGCGTCGGTATCTGCCTTGTATCTGGCGTATGCGTCGGCATACCTGCCCCGGGCAGCCAGTATTTCCTCATCGTCCGTGTCGGCGTGTCCGGTCGCCTCCTCCACCATGCTCTCCTCCATGCCTTCCCGGAGCAGCTCCTGGCGTGCAAGGAAATCCGGGTTGCCGCCCAGCAGTATATCGGTACCTCGGCCGGCCATGTTGGTGGCTATGGTCACGTTGCCGTATTTACCGGCCTGAGCCACTATCTGCGCCTCGCGTGCGTGGAGCTTGGCATTCAGCACCTCATGCTTTATCCCCCGCATATCCAGCATATGGGAAAGCATTTCGCTCTTTTCGACGGATATGGTTCCAACGAGGATAGGCCTACCGGTCTTGTGGACTTCCACTATCTCGTTCACCACGGCGTTAAACTTGGCCTTCTGGTTGGTATATACGATATCGTTGAGGTCCTTCCTGGCGAGGGGCTTATTTGTGGGTATCTCCACCACGTCAAGGTCGTATATCGCCTGAAACTCCTGCTCCTCCGTCTTGGCGGTGCCGGTCATGCCCGCCAGCTTCTTGAACATGCGGAAATAGTTCTGGAAGGTTATGGTGGCAAGGGTGCGGTTCTCCCGCTCTACCTTTACGCCTTCCTTTGCTTCGAGGGCCTGATGCAGCCCGTCGCTGTACCGCCTGCCCAGCATAAGGCGGCCGGTGAACTCATCCACTATGAGCACCTTGCCGTCCTGCACTACGTAGTCCTTATCCCTTTCAAACAGGGCGTGAGCCTTGAGCGCCTGCTGTATGTGGTGGTTCAGCTCGGAATACTCCTGCTTGGATATGTCGTCTATGCCGAAGAACCTCTCGGCCTTCTCCATGCCCCGGGCGGTAAGGGCTACGGTGCGCGCCTTTATGTCCGCCATATAGTCGCCGGATTCAGGCTGCTCCACGCCCATGAGCTGATCGGACTTGCTGAGCTTGACGATATTCTCGCCCCGCTCCAGACGGCATACGAATCTATCCGCCTTCTCGTACATATCCGTGGATTCCTCGCCGTGGCCGGATATGATAAGAGGGGTGCGGGCCTCATCGATCAGTATGGAGTCCACCTCGTCCACTATGGCGTAGTTAAGCTCCCGCTGCACCATCTGGGATTTGTAAACCACCATGTTGTCCCGGAGATAGTCAAAGCCGAACTCGTTGTTGGTGCCGTAGGTGATGTCGCAGGCGTAGGCCTCCCGCCGCTCGTCGTTGTCCTTTTCGTGTATTATGCAGCCCACGGTCATGCCGAGGAACTTATATATCTTGCCCATCCACTGGGCGTCGCGCTCCGCCAGATAGTCGTTCACGGTGACTATATGCACGCCGTGGCCGGACAGGGCGTTCAGATAGGCGGGCAGAGTCTCGGTTATGGTCTTGCCCTCGCCCGTCTTCATCTCGGCTATGCGGCCCTGATGCAGCACTATGCCGCCCAGAAGCTGTACGTCGTAATGCCGCTGGCCTATGGTGCGCTTTGCGGCCTCGCGGACTACGGCGAATGCCTCGGGCAGCAGGTCATCCTCGGTCTCGCCGTTATTCAGGCGCGCCCTGAATTCATCTGTCTTGGCCCGAAGCTCCTTGTCCGTAAGGGCCTCCATGCTTCCCTCCAGCTCGTTTATCCTTTTTACCATGGGCATGAGCTTTTTAACCTGCGCCTCCGAGGTGCTGCCCAGCAGTTTATCCAAGAATCCCATTATTTTCCTCCATAAGCCCGGCAAAAGGGCATTATACTTATGATTATATACCATTGCAGTATAGCATAAACTACGCTTCATTACAAATAAGGCGCAGTCTTTTTGCCATGCTTTTACAGTTTGTTTTATTTTGTTACGCGCTGTTCAGTGATATATTTAATTGAGGACTTCAATATGATCTTTAAGGAGGCGCATATATGTACTACCTTCTTATAATAGCCGGCGGGCTTATGACGATGGACACAATCTGGCTCTCCACCGTATGCAACGGCAACCTCGGCACCGCCCTTCCCGCAATAATGGGCGTGCCGCTGCTGCTCATAGGCCTGTTCAGGGGCTTTTTCATACAGTGGTTCCGCACCCCTGCGGGGCATATCGCAAAGGTGCTGCTCATAGCCTGCTACTCGGCTGCGGTAGTATTTTTCTGCTGCATGGGGGCAATGCTGGGCTCTGCCGCCCACAAAAAGGCGGATTACGGCAAGGACGTGCTCATCGTGCTGGGCTGCGCCGTACGCGGAGAGCGGGTATCCCTCACCCTCAAGCTCAGGCTGGACGCCGCGCTTGAGTATCTGGAGCACAGCCCAAATACCGCGGTGATAGTATCCGGCGGCAAGGGTGACGGCGAAAATATAAGCGAGGCGGAGGCCATGAAGCGATACCTGGTATCCCACGGCGTAGACGAAGGCCGCATAATAACGGAGGATAAGTCCACCAGCACATGGGAAAACTTCAAATTCTCCAAGGCGATACTTGACCAGCGCTTCCCCGGCGCTTCCGTAGCCTTTGTCACCACCAACTTTCACGTTTACCGGGCGGGGAGGGTAGCCATAATGAACGGCATTGAAGCTGAGGGCTATGGCGCAAAGGATGTATGGTACACCGCGCCCAACAACTACATGCGGGAAAGCATAGCGGTAGCCGTATACAAGCTCCGGGGCCTGCTGATATAGCCGAAGCAGAAAATCGCCGCCTGCGCGGCACAGAGTGTCAAAAAAGTGGCTGAATGCCACTTTTTTGAGT
>ULWH01033366.1_pt1 | contig 19533 bp, 13 predicted proteins | sample 1960201 | NCBI WGS metagenome assembly ULWH01 (sample SAMEA4835808, study PRJEB28245) | human gut metagenome | biome: gut microbiome; material: fecal sample | place: Denmark | collected 2008
TTCACAGTCCAGTCCGCTTCATTCTTTTCCATACGGTAAGCACCCAAACCGGGTACAACCAGACGACCGTTACAATTCTCCACCCAATTGTCTACAAACGGGAAAAAGTTGTCATGCAGATAATACATCATGGGGACGATCATATCCTGCTTTCCTTTTTGCATCCACATCTTCGGATCCTGGAAAACACTTTCGTAGGCCGTCCAACCGGCATTGGGAACCCGTTCTATACGGTTATATTTACCCAGCGGCGAACTGCTGACCTGCACCCAGGGCTTTGCCTGTTTTACCCAATCATAGATACGGTACACCATCTTGTTGATGTTCTCGCGCCGCCAGTCCGGCAACTTCTGCGATTTACCATATTTATTATGAACCGCTTTATCCGGAAAGCTCTTTGCCTGCTCCGGATAACGGATATAATCAAATTGGATACCGTCGATATCATAGCCGTTAACCAGCTCTTTCACCAACGACAGAATGTAATCGGCAGTCTCCGGCACTCCCGGATCGAGATACCATTCCCCGTTATGGCGTTTGCATAACTTCGGATGGCGTTTGACGACGGACAGTTTGCCTTGTTCCTTCACAGCCTTCTCCGTACCAACAGGAAATGTCACAAACCAGGCATGGCATTCCATCCCCCGTTTGTGACATTCTTCTATCGCAAAAGCCAACGGATCATATCCGGGCATTGTTCCATATTTACCTGAGAAAGTTTTGGAAGCCGGTTCAATTGCCGAACGGTAAATAACATCCCCCCGCAGACGCACCTGCAAAAAGACGGTATTGAAATTCGCATCGGCCAACCGATCCAGTATATTGCATAAATCCTGTTGCTGGGTTTTCCTTCCCGCCTCTGTTGTAGCCGGCTTTTTAGGCCAGTCCAGACCATAGACGGTAGTGAGCCAGACAGCACGGATCTCGTGCTTCGGAGATTCAACCGCTCCTATTGTCTGAAGCAGTAAAAGTACCAGAAATAACAGGCAATACTTTCTCATTTCCACTTATTTATTCGTGGCGCAAAGGTAGTATATTTTCGTTATTTACCAATTTCAGATAAATATCTCTCTGCTTCAATAGCGGCCTGGCAACCCGTTCCGGCAGCCGTAATAGCCTGACGGTAATGCGGATCGGCAACGTCGCCTGCGGCAAAAACTCCGGGTACTTTTGTACGCGGTGTTCCGGGTACGGTCTTGATGTATCCTACTTCGTCCGTATCGATCCACGGTTTGAAGATATCCGAGTTCGGTTTGTGTCCGATAGCCAGGAAGAAACCATCGATAGCGATGTCTACCTTTTCTTCGTCCGCTTCCCCCATGCGTTTTACCAGGTGGGCACCTTCCACGCCGTTTTCACCAAACAGGCCGATCGTATTGTGCTCAAACAAAACCATAATGTTCGGCGTATTGAATACGCGTTCCTGCATGACTTTCGATGCACGCAAGAAAGGTTTACGGACAATCAGATACACCTGCTTTGCCAGTCCGGCCAGATAAACAGCTTCTTCACAAGCCGTATCTCCACCGCCTACAACAGCAACCACTTTCTTACGGTAGAAGAAACCGTCGCAGGTAGCACAGGCGGAAACACCCATTCCTGCATATTTCTGTTCGTCAGGAATACCCAGATATTTAGCGGTCGCACCGGTTGCGATGATCAAAGCTTCTGTCTCAATCACTTTTTCTCCGTCGATCGTCACCTTATAAGGGGCGGCAGAAAGATCGGTTTCAGTAGCAATCCCGAAACGGATATCAGCACCGAAACGCAATGCCTGCTGTTTCAGGTCTTCCATCAACTCCGGGCCAGTGATGCCTTCCGGATAACCCGGGAAGTTTTCAACCTCCGTAGTAGTAGTCAACTGTCCCCCCGGCTGAATGCCTTCATACAATACGGGAGACAAATTAGCACGTGAAGCATAGATTGCTGCTGTATATCCTGCAGGGCCGGAACCTATAATCAGGCAACGAACCTTTTCATTTATTGAATCGCTCATACTTTTATATTTGAATATTAATAATAGACTATTAACGAAGATCGATGATCTCGGCATCCGGGTAATCGCTCTCTTTGAAAACAAAAAAATCATCCGGTTGGTTTACACCTGTCTTCAACTTACTGATATGAACCGTGTTACTGATCCCGTTTTTTGCTTCGACCTTGATCGTAGCCGGGAAATTGGAGAACTTTTCTATCTGTAACTCCACACGGATGATATCCCCTTTTTTCTTTGGCATCAGTTCGATGTCATAAGCCGATTTACCATTGGCTGCGGTACTTTCACCGATATATTTAGCTGTAAATCCTTTCTTATACATACGCAGCAGTATAGCCGGATTGGTCAACTGCAATTCTTCCCCGGTAGGAGTGCTTACGTTCACTTCGTCGTTACGCTCCACATAACTCCACTGTGTCGTTCCGTCAAACCAGGTTGTCATATCAGGTGTCACCAGGGTGAACTTGTCCCCTTTCATATGGATCGTCCCCTCAAAACTTTCCGATACCTTCTGCACATCCGAACGGGTATTCAATGCAAAAGAAGCCGAAATACCATTTGAATTCTCATAAGCGGAAGCCGCCTTGTCGAGAATAGACACGGGGTTTTGCGCCCTGCTAATCACTCTGACACCAAAAAGGAGACATAACAGAAGACCCACAAAAGCAATCCCCCGCCATATTCTAATTTTCTTTTCTCTTTCCATAAATAACATTTGCTGGTTAATACATTATTTCAGGGAATTCAGCAGTTGTTCCAGATTGTACTCATCCTGGATCAATACCTGACGCGCCTTACTTCCTTCAAACGGTCCTACGATTCCGGCTGCTTCCAACTGATCCATCAAACGTCCGGCACGGTTGTAACCGATGGCGAACTTACGCTGGATAAGCGAAGTTGAGCCCTGTTGCTGGATAACGATCAAGCGGGCGGCTTCATCGAACAGCGGGTCACGATCCGAGAGGTCGACAGCACCCGGTGCTTTGTCATCTCCACCCTCTCCCACATATTCAGGCAACAGGAAGGCGGTTGCATATCCGGCCTGACCGGAAATATAATTCACGATCTGTTCCACTTCCGGAGTATCCACAAAGGCACATTGTACACGATTCGTATCGCCCCCCTGCGAGAACAGCAAGTCACCACGACCGATCAGCTGGTTAGCTCCCGGAGCATCCAAGATCGTACGCGAGTCGACCATCTGCATCACGCGGAATGCCATACGGGCCGGGAAGTTCGCCTTGATAATACCGGTAATGATATTGGTAGACGGACGCTGCGTTGCAATAATCATGTGGATACCTACGGCACGTGCCTTTTGGGCAATACGGGCAATCGGCGTTTCGATCTCTTTGCCGGCCTGCATGATCAGGTCGCCGAACTCATCGATGATAACGACGATGAACGGCATGAACTTATGTCCCTTCTCCGGATTCAGATGGCGGGAGACAAATTTGGCATTATACTCTTTAATGTTACGCACGTGTGCTTTCATCAGCAGTTCGTAACGGTCGTCCATTTCTTTACAAACAGAGTTAAGCGTCATGATAACCTTCGTGCAGTCTGTAATTACAGCCTTATCCGCATCCGGCAGTTTCGCCAGGTAATGACGTTCCAGGTCGGAATAGATGCCGAACTCAACCATTTTCGGGTCGACCAGCACAAACTTCAGTTCCGACGGATGCTTTCTATATAATAAAGATGTAATAACCGCATTCAGGCCGACTGATTTACCTTGTCCGGTAGCACCAGCCACCAGCAGGTGAGGCATCTTACACAGGTCGAACATAAAGATCTCGTTGGTAATAGTCTTACCCAACACAACCGGCAAATCGTATTTGGACTCCTGGAATTTACGAGAAACGACCACCGACTGCATGGATACGATCTGCGGATCTTTGTTCGGCACTTCAATACCAATCGTTCCCTTACCCGGCATCGGTGCAATGATACGGATACCCAATGCCGACAGGTTCAAGGCAATATCATCTTCCAGGTTCTTGATCTTTGAGATACGGACACCGGTATCCGGAACAACTTCATATAACGTAATGGTTGGCCCGACTGTCGCCTTGATAGAAGCAATGCTGATACCGAAACTTTCCAGCGTCTGCTTGATACGTTTCTGGTTGGCCATCTGTTCTTCCATATCGACCTGATGATCGCTAACATCATATTTCTTCAACAGCTCGATCGGAGGCATACGGAAATTAGACAGATCCAGTTTGGGGTCGTACTCACCTAATGAAGATGCATCGTAAACCTCATCGTCACCGGAAGGGACTTCCACTGTAAAGCGGGGATCTCCCGGAAGGTCTTCCGGATCATCGGGTTGATCCCCTGCATCCGGAACATCGTATGCTTCTTCCTCCTGGGGTACTGTTACCTCAAATGTATCGTCAGCTGATACATTCGAATAGGTTTCAGTACGGGGTTCAGGTTTACGATAGCTTTCCTCCTCGTCGGCAGACTCCATTTCTTTTGCCGTATCGAAAACGAACTCATCCGTTTCCGGCCGTTCATCCGGCTGATCTGTGATAATATGCTCAGACACATCTTCTTCTTCCGAGTCAACTTCATCCGTCTCTTCTTTCTTTTCTCTCTTGAGACGTTCCTTCAACCAACCGAAAGAAAGCAGCTTTTGCAGGAACGGTATTGTTTGCTTACTGGAGAAGATGGCAATAATCAGAAAAACTCCGGCCAGCAACAGAATTGTCCCCGGAATGCCGATATTGGTAATCATCATTTCAGACAGATAATATCCGTGCTGACCTCCTAAATAAATAAAGGTATCTTCATATCCGGTGATAAAAACAAACGCAAAGAATAACGATCCCCAGACCAACATGGCGGCACTGAACAGGAAACGCTTCAGCAGGGAGACCTTGCGCAGGTTCATCAACTTTGCCCCGACCGATCCCAGGAAGAACAGAATCATAAAAGAAGAGATACCGAACCAACGGTTCATCAACAAGTCGGCCAGGAATGCACCTCGTACTCCCGTCCAGTTCTCCACCGATCCCCTGTTTGTCAGAAGATCCGACAGCGGAACATTCTCGATCTTACTCTGATCGGCTCCTCCCGTAAAGAAGAAAGAGATCAGGGACAGTCCTATATAAATCGTGATAATCGCAATTACCAGTCCGGTAATAAAACGGGTACGTTCGTTGGTGAAGAACATCTTCATCATTGCAAACTTACCCGGTTCATTATTATTATTTTGTTTTGTTGTAGTTGCTTTCTTTGCCATATAAATCCTCGTATATATTTAAGTAAAAAGAGATTTATCCACCCTCTCCTTATTTTATAACATGCAAATATACGGGATTTCTCCAAACTGCCACGCAAAAAAAATCTTTTATTCCGGTTTAATACTTTTCGCTAAATTCAACGATTTATATATCCAATCCGCTAATCCTCTTTCCATACCACAACACCTGCCGGCTCCAACACCCTACTACCTATTAATATTTTAGCACGAGAAGGGATTGCTATATTTTGAGTAATCGAAGTGTAATTCAAAGCCACATAAAATCCATCGCGCCATTCTTTCACAACCCCATAGGGAAGGTCATCGACAGTCACCTTCGCTTCTTCGTAGACACGGCGCATCACATCCTTTTCCAACTTTCCGTCATCCGTATCTGTTCCAATATAAGTAACAGTTCCCTTTCCCAGCTTATGGTGAACAACAGAAGCCGATCCTTTATAAAACTGATCTGCATAAGTAGCCCACACTTCCGTCCCCTTTTTCGGCGTGATAACATCAGCCCAATTGTTCCAATCGTACTTTTCCGTACCGAAATTCACCCCGCCTTGCAGACTTTCAGGCAAATGATCATAAAACAGGTTGTCTATTCCGGCTAAAAAATGAACAGGTGCAGCCAAAGGAGCCTCCCAGAGTTTACCATTCCGATCTTTTTGTCCCGTACGGCAAGTCAAAATCAAATGTCCTCCCTGTTCTGCATATTTCACCCATCGCTCCACCAACATGCTGTCCAGTAATTGATAAGCCGGTGCGATTAAAAAAGGATAACGGGAAAAGTCTTCTTTCTCGGATATAATATCGACAGGGGCAGCGAAGGTTTTCAACAGGTTATAATATTTATGAATATGCGACATCGTGTTCCATTGATCCGTTTGTTTCTGGAAATCTGTTTCCCAATAATTATTCATATCGAAAAGCATTCCGATGCGACGTGCCGCCAAATATTCCGGCATTTCGCTATCCGGATCATAAGCCATTCGTAACTGCTCCATTTCTCCAGCCACCTGCCGATACTCTTCACCTCCGGGAGATAAGGTAACCCCGTCTGTCATGACCATTCCGTAATGATACTGTTCGCTTCCTTTCAACGGTTGCCTGAAACGATAATTACATACGAATTTTCCTCCTCCGGCAAATACATGATATATCCACATACGAACAGCCCCCGGCATAGGTTGAGGATTGTAAACGCCCCAATTCACCTGCCCCGGTTGTAATTCCATAACTCCAAATGTTTTCCCAGCAAAATTTCGGAACTGATCATTCGGAAAACCGATATCTTCCGGAATTCCCAGCCGAAATCCCAGTTTTCCTATTCCCTTTTTATGGCCTGTTACTAAATAACGTGTATAAGTCGTAAAGTCCAAATGGTCCATCCGCACAGGATCCACAGGATTAAAGACCGGTATCAAATTGGTCGTTATCCATTGTTTTTCACTAATATTTTTATGTAAAACATCCGCTTGCATATTAACAAATCCGGCTAACTCGTCTGCCATAAACCGATTCATATCAAGCATGGCATGCGGATTCGGTTTCTCCGGCAATTCCTGTTGATTCGGTAAACGGATCTGGTCAAAATGCTGGTAGCTTTCACTCCAGAAAGTATTCCCCCAGGTTGCATTCAACTGATCTATGGTTTTATACTTCCGACGGAGCCAAAGACGAAATTTCTGTTGAGCATTCTCGCTATAATCGACTAAACCATAGTGTCCCGGCTCATTATCGATTTGCCAACCTATAACTGTCGGATTTTTACCATAACGTTCCGCCAGCTTCGTGACTATATTTTTCACAAAATCACAATAACGTTCGCTACTCCATGATGCATGCTGCCGACGTCCGTGTTGAATATTTACTCCATTATCCCTCCGGATAAGAATATCCGGATATTTTTTCGACAGCCAAACCGGAGGTGTCGGACTCGGTGTACACATTATCACTTTTAATCCATATTTTCCTGCCAAGGCAACTGCACGATCCAACCATTCAAAATCGTATATACCTTCTTCCGGTTCCAGTGTTCCCCAGGCAAATTCAGCAAAATGGGTAAACCGGATTCCTATTTCCGACATTTTTTTCAGATCTCTCTCCCACTGGGAAGAATCCCATTGCTCCGGATAATAATAGGAACCTAAAGCAAACATATTCTCTTTAGGAAAAGATATTTCAACCGGTGATTGGGCATAAACCCGCCAACACAAACACAGAGATAATAATAAAATCAGTTTTTTCATTTTTCATTAATTACATATTCAACTCCTTTATAAATCACCAGTAAACTTGCCGGGGCATAGCCGAAGGGCCGTCTGTATGCAATTTACCTTCTTCATCAAAAAATAATCGGTCCATACATACAACCCGATCCCAGTTCGGCTTTTGACAAGACGCATCGGCATGGCGATGGTAAATGATATAAAGGTCTCCATCCGGAGCTTCCACTACTGAGTTGTGCCCCGGTGCTGAAATACCATTTGATATGTCGGTAGCCAGTAGCGGGTTATCTCCACTTTTCGTCCAGGGTCCCAACGGATTGTCTGCATAAGAGACTCCTACTCCGTACGACTCATATCCCGTATCATTTGCGGAATAAGTCATATAATAAGTCCCGTTTCTCTTAAATACATAAGCGCCTTCGTTACACCTGTTCCTGCCCCAGTTTACTTTCTCCCAGGGCTGAGAAGCACCGGAAATAAAAACGGGCTCGCCAACAAAACCGGAAAGATCATCTTTCAGTTTTGCACCGTAAAGTTCACCCGTAGCTAAAGTATCCTGCATGCCGTTTTTGCTGAAATAGACATAAGGGGTTCCGTCATCATCCACAAATATGTCTGCATCGATGGCCGAATATCCCAAATCGAACCAGGGAGTATGGAGGTCAACAAAAGGTCCGCCCGGGTTTTCGCTGACAGCCAGACAGGTTAGCATACGGTCATATTCTTTCACATAACAACTATACGTCATATAAAACTTTCCTTTGTAGTATTCCACCTCAGGCGCCCAAAAACCAAAACTACCGATATGATTCTCCGGCTTGCGATACAAAAGTCCTTTATATTCCCACGTGATCAGATCGGAAGAGGTGTAACAAACAAAACCTTCTCCTTCCGACAAAGTGCTCGTACCGGTCAGATAATATAAATTCCCTGCCTTATAAACAAATGGATCAGCCACATACACGTAAGTGCTGTCTATCGTTCTCAAAGGATTCGTATAGGTTCTTTCTTTTTTGATGCAAGAGAGTAAAGGTATAATTTCGGACTCTTCTTTTATCTCATAATCTGACAAAGAATAGCGGGTTTCCTTAGAAGGAGTAGGCATAAACAAGCCTGTCCCTAACAGGTCACTGACAACAGGAGATATTTGACTTCCTTCTGATTTCACCAATAATATACAATAAGAATCCTTAACCACATATCCAATTTCGAAAAATACAGTTTCCGAATCTTCCCTACAATAGCTTTTAATTAGAGGATCTTCTCCTTTCCTGAAAAAAAGATCCAACTCGACAGCGCAATCTTTCGAAAGATCGAGTCTCAATAAACTATGCTCCCCGGATGCCAAAATTGCACCTACAGGCATCCATTCGCCAGCAATAACAGATTGATTTTCCGGCAACACAACATCATGTCTTCTTCCTCTCACCCGTTGTGCCAAAGAAACATCCAATGTGTTCAATAACCGGGAATTTCTTAACGCACAATTTACAAATGAAAAATTGCCTTCAATATCCTCACTTATAAGAGAGGGGTTTATATCGAATATTTTATACCCTTTATTTGCCACTTCAATAATACTATTAGAAACTTTTACCTGAAATGGTGTCATGGAAGACGAATCTTTATAAAGAAAGGATGTTCCGAAATTTTTCAAATAAGAATAAAATATATTTTTATCCAGAATCAAAGTAGGATTCTTATCTGCTTCAATGACTATCGATTTGTCGATTGTATCATAATAAATCTCATTAAAAACAAAAAAGCCATCACTTTCCACACGTATACCTTCCGTCCGACGATAATTATCAGTACCAAGATCCAAACCTCCTCCTGTATGCATAGAAAGAATATGTACATTATTCAATATATGTCCAGCCGATTTTGTAACGAGACCATATTTTGTACCATATATAAACGTATTGGAAATTTTACAGTCACAACAAGAATGATCAATATAGATACCATAGACTTCTTCGTTGGAAGAAATTCCTTGTATGGTGATATTGTCAATTTTAGTATCGCTACTTCCAGTTCCTTTAAAATCATCTGAGACACAAATTCTGATATGGGTTTTACGTCCTTTAAACAAACTGATATACTTTAAAGACACTAATTGTTTTAAGCCATTCACCATGATACCGTTGTCAACATTAGAACAATCGAACATGCCTCCTTCTATATAAGAAAAACGTCGATGAGTGACATCCGGTGTCGACATTTCAGAATAACCGACTTTCAGCAAAGCATCTAATCTAAAATCACTTTTGATTAACGCATTTTTATCAAATACGATATTAACATTTTTCGTATAATCGAACGGTAATACGATCGGTTCCGACAAATTATAAGTTCCTGCGGGAAAATATAACGTTTTTCCATAACTATCCTTTACCAACCGATTAAGTTCTGCACCAATAACCGAACCGTCATTTTTGATTCCGAACCGAATAACAGAAATAATATCATTTTTTATCCCGATATTTTCCATTCCCCAAAGTTGTATGGAGAAACCCAAAAGAAAAAATAATAAAAAAAAGGAATTCCCTGCTTTTTTTATCATGATGATTAAACTTTGTATTTAAATAATGGAGGAGTACCTCTAAATAAGTTTTAAACAAAATAGCAGAAGAACAAAAGAATTATAATAACAAACAAATGCCTCTGATGTATCTTCTGTTCTTCTGCCTAAAAATAAATGTTCACTTCATCGCAAACGATCTATTCTTCTTTCCTCAACAAACATTTATTCATATCCGGGATTGTTTTTAACAATACCTCCTGATTCGATAATGACCTTCGGCGGAATCGGGAACAAAGTCATATAATCCTTGGCCGGATATCCCTTACTCAAGCCATATTCAATATATTTGCCAAAACGGATCATATCCTGACGTCTCCAACCTTCAAAATAAAGTTCACGTCCACGTTCAGCCAACAGGAACTCCTTAAACTTATCCTTGCTTGTCCGAATATCTGCCGGAATCGTATGCGTGACGCCCGAACGGTCGGTAATCTGCTTCAAATATCCCAAAGCCTTATCGGTCGGTCCGTTCAACTCATTTTCAATCTCTGCCAATGATAAAATGACATCTGCATAACGGCAAACCACCAACGGTATATTACCGGCTTGCGTCTGTTCCTTCGGCAACAGATACTTGACGATAACTGCACCATACGGCAAACGCTCTCCCTGATTGCCTTCACGCGAATACAAAGTTCCGTCCGTACCGATATAGCGGTCAGCAATACCAGCCAAACGCTTGTCTTCTTTCGCATACGTATCGTAAAACTCCCACGGCATCAACGTCACCCCCCAGTAAGGCGCAACCTTTATCCCGCAAACCTCGGCACAAGAAGGAGGAATCATATAAAAAAACCATTCGTTCCCCATCTGCTGCCCACTCGGAACCGACCATATGTTTTCATTATTGTGCTCTTCGCTGAACACTTTGCTGTAATCGTCGGACAGCGTATATCCCATCTGTGTCAGGCTTTCGGCATACGGGAGTGCCTTATCGTACTGGTGATCGTTCATATATAACTTCATCAGCAGCATGGCAGCAACCCCTTTGTTCACCCGTCCCCAGTTTTCTGTATTATTGGTCTTGTCATACAGATACGGGAGTGCTTCCGTCAGGTCCTTGACCATCTGGTTGAAGTATTCTTCTTTCGAAGGACGCGGTTCATATACGATATTGTCGATTTTGGCCGGATCGGTAACAACCGGTATCGGTCCATACATATCGTAAAAGCAAAACATCATCCAGGCTCTCAAACATTTCGTCTCGGCCATCAGTTCATTCTTCACGTCCTTATCCATATCCGTCAGTTTGCTGAAAACATCCAGTATATAAGTTGCACGCGTAATATTACGACTTACCGCATAAGTCGAATAGGTATCGAACGCGCTACCCCAATTGAAGTGGATTTCCTGATGTTCGATATTAAAGATTTCATCGGTCGTCATCTCTGATAGCCCGATCCATCCGCCATAACCGGTCGTGAAGAGCGGCCAAACCCAGGCACCGTTGCTATTATCATTCACCGCACCCGAATTACATTTAAAATAGGCATACAACCCAGTCAACATAGAGCGCGCATCCTCTTCCGTTTTCGGAAAGTTCGTTTCCGAAAACGAAGAGTAAACCTTAGAATCCAAATCGCACGAATTAAACCATGCGGTCATGCACAAAGCCAATAAAAAAGCTATTATTTTCGTTTTCATGATTCATTCAAATTAAATTAAAAAGTAATATCGACACCTAAAACGACTGTAAACGGAATGGGGAGCGGAGACGCGTTTTGCTCCATTTCCGGATCCAGTCCCTCGTAATTCGTCAACAACAATGTATTCTGCAAATCCAGATAAACCGAAGCATTCGAAGCAATCTTGCTCTTTTTCATCCAATCTTTCGGCAACAAATAAGTCACTTTGATATTCTTAAAGCGCCAATAATGCGTGTTCTGCAAAGAAAAATCATCGGTTCCCGACTTATTGCTGTTTGCTGCCGCATTAGGTGCAATACCTGGCCACCAACCCGATGTATTAAACGAAGTCCAGACTTCCTTATACCGATAACTCGTATTGATCTTGCTGTCGCACAAACCACGATGTATCCACTGGTCATACGTTTTTCGTCCCAACACCCCATAGGTATCGAGATCGACCATCACATTTTTGATCCGGAAACTCGTACCCAAGCCGAAATGCATCTTAGGCTCATTGTTACCCAGCTTCACGATATCGTCATCATTTAGTACACCGTCACCGTTGATATCGACAAATTTCTTGTTTCCGGCATAAGAATCCGGTTGAAGAACCTTACCATTGGAAGTATATTGTTGTACCTCCTCTGGCGACTGGAAAATACCGTTTGTCTTCCAACCGTAAATCGGACTCAAATCATCCTTCTCCTTAATCCAAGGGGCAATGTCTACTTCCGGATTCCGTTCCACCCAGAATGAATGGTTGTGACTCATGTTCAGATAAGCCGTCCAGTCGAAGTTTTTCTTCTCCATAATCACCCCTTTCAGGCCGATTTCAAATCCGGTACTTCGTGTCGAGCCGATGTTCTTTGCCAAAGTAGCCACCATATCAGTCGCAGGCAAAGATGTAAAATCAAGCAAATCCTTCGCCGTACGTACATAATAATCGAAACTACCGCTCAAACGATCATTGAACAATCCGAAATCCAACCCGGCATTAACCGTCACATCCGTTTCCCATTTCAAGTCTTTGTTTCCTTTCTGCTTCTGAACGATTCCCTTATGTAAAAGCCCATTGTAATAATAGAATGCACCGGTCGCCATGCCATAAGTCGTCAGGCTATAGTTTCCACCCGTCAAAATACTTTCATTACCGGAAGTACCGATACCGGCTCTCACTTTCAGGAAATCTACCACCTTCTGCTGTTTCATAAAATTCTCTTCCGAAACAGTCCATGCTGCAGAAACACCCGGGAACCATCCCCATTTGTGATTGGCAGCAAATACGGAAGAACCATCGTTACGTAATGTACCACCAATCGTGTACCGATCTTTGAACGTATAATTGAAACGTCCGAAATAAGACAATTTGTTCCGTTCCCATCTCCCCGAGTTGTAAGTCGTTTCATCTACATCAGACGACAATTCCAGATAATTGTTTTCAAGTGCATCTGACGGGAAATTAAAGACGGTAACAGAATAATTGTTGCCGGATGTCACATAATATCCCGTACCGAGCACAACATTCAAACGGTGATCCCGTCCGAACTGTTTGTCGTAGCTCAAATATTCTTCGATACCATAATTATTATTGTATGCGTTAGAATAACCACCGAAGTTACGCTGTGTCTGTTGAGGTAAAATCGATTTAGTCGGTGAGAATACATCACGATTTTCGTCTGTCTTATCGACAGAAATCTGCATATTCGCTTTTAATTCCGGTAAAATTCTGATTTCCAGATTCGGAGCAAACATCAAACGTTTGGTCGTTGTCTTGTCTCTCATATAGCTCCAGGCCAACGGATTCGCCGTCATCGCATTTTCAGGCAATGTCAGGTTGCCGTTTTCATCCTCCAACGGAAGGCGCGGAGAAAAATATAAGGCTGCATTCGTTTGGTTCGCCTCATTGGCATTAGCTCTCCAATGCCCCGAAGACGGGTTGTTCGCGCTCAAGAGCGAATACATACTTGCCACATTCAATTTCAAATATTTGCTGAAATCAGCCTCCACATTGATACGTCCGCTGAAACGTTCCAGATCGTTCGTTTTCATAACCGACTTATGATCGTAGTAATTGAAGGAGGCGTAGACTTTAAACCGCTCGCTACCAGCATTGAAAGAAACGTTGTGATTATGGATCAGGCCGGTACGGCTTATTTCGTCAAAATGATCATACGACTCGGTCTGCTTCAACTGATTCTCATCATACAACACAGCCCAACCGGAAGCAGGAGCTGGTGTCGGACCATACGGATAATACTTATTGATATACAGCCATTGCTCTTTCATGCCTAAATTTGCCACGTTCATGAAATCCTGAGCATTCAGCATGTCGAAATACTTATTTACGCCTTGTACAGAGAATGAACCGCTGTATGTCACTTTCGGACGTCCGCTCTGCCCTTTCTTCGTCGTAATTAAAATCACGCCGTTTGCAGCCGACGAACCATAAATGGCCGTAGCACTCGCATCCTTCAAAACATCGATCGAAGCAATATCGTTAGGGTTCAATGTTGCCAAAGGACTACGGTCCGAACCATCTCTCAAAGCCGTACCTAACAAGCCGGACGGCCCGACCTTTGACGCTTTGTTTGATTCGGAACTGATAATCACTCCGTCGATCACATACAACGGGCTGTTAGAACCATTCGGAGAAAGTGCACCTCGAATATTAACAGACATGCCTGACCCCGGTTGTGCGGAATTTTGTGTGATACTCAAACCTGCTACTTTCCCTTGTAACAAATTATCTGCACTTACGGCATTCGGAGCTTCCAATTCTTTGGCTTTAACAGAAGAAATTGCGCCCGTTACCGTCTTTTTCAATTGTGAACCGTAACCAACAACTACCACTTCGTCCAATACCTCCATATCCTCATCAAGAGTAACCGACAGAGATTGTTGGTTGCCAACCTTTACTTCAATTGCCCGATATCCAACAAAAGATATGGCCAATACTGCATTCGAAGAGACTCTCAGAGTAAACCGACCTTCTGCATCCGTGATGATACCATTCGTCGTTCCCTTCTCCATGACATTGGCACCTATTACCGGTTCGCCTTTCCGATCTTTCACTACTCCGGAAATAACGCGACCAGTCTGTTGATCTTTTTCAGATTTTGTTAAAGGCGACAAGATGATGTAGTTATCAGAGAGTTCATATTTCAAATTCCTCCCATGTAAGGCTTCATTCAATAATTCATCAACTTTCGCTTTTTTCCTATTCAACGAAATATCAAAGTTTGATTTGATTTCACTCGTACTATAAATAATCAGATAATCAGTCTGCTGCTCGATTTCTTTAAATAATTCTTCTATTGATAAGTTTTCAGACTGAAGGTTTACAACTTTATTTTGTGCCTCACCGTTGAAAGCAAATAACTGTGAAACGAAAATAAACATACATAAAAAGGTCATCTTCATAATCCTGAATGCTTTTTTGATTAATTTAGGGCATAACTTATGCGTTAACAAAGGATTTATTTTCATATCTTTGTTTTGTTAAGTAAATACTATTTTTTTTGATCACAAATGGGTTTGCTTTTCGCTAAATCGGTAGATACGCCAATATCTGCCGATTTTTTTAATTTGTCATGGACTCATACATATTACATTTAAAGGTTAATACTTTTTTTTACTTACTCAGAACGATCTGATTCAACTCATCATCTTTTTTAATATTAAATTTATGTATCCGCTGGATCAACCGGAGTATTTCCAGCACGCCATCCCTTTGACGGAATTTTCCGACATATTCATAATTTAATATTTCCGGGTCTTTCACAATTATTTTTACATCATAATATAATTCGAGTTTCTTTATAATGCTTCCTAACTTTTGCCTTTTAAATGTATAAATACCTTGGCGCCACAACAACTCATCCGGATCCTTCGTCGACAGTTCCAGCCGTTTCCCTTTCTGAACCAGATACTGTTCCGGAGAAAGTACAACTCCTTCCGACTCTAAAGACGGGAAATAAGCCTTCACAGACCCTTGCTGAAGATAAACACCGGTATAGTCACTCCCCGGGTAACAGAACACATTGAACTGAGTACCCAAAGCCTTTACATCGATCGTTCCGGTAGAAACAATAAAAGGTACTTTTTCGTTTTTAGCCACATCAAAAAATCCTTCCCCCGATAAAAAAACCTTCCGCTCCTTTTCAAAAAAAGAAGGATAAGATAATTTCGAACCGGCATTCAGCCACACTTTCGTTCCGTCAGGCAACGTCAGTTCCGCACGCTGTCCGGGCGGCACCACTAGCTCCTGCTGAAATGCGATCAGTTCTTGTTGTCTTGAAAGATTTCCTGCAAAATAATAAGACGCCAACATCCAGGCAGACACAAAGGCGATCACTAGTATTGCTGCATACCGGCTAAACGAGATCAGCCAAACTCTTCTTTTCCGGGAATTTACCAGTCTTCTAAAGCCTGCATAGCTTTCAGAGCCCTGCTGCGCATCTATTTTTTCCGGAACCAATTCCAACAGACTATGCAAGTGCTGATAACCTATTATTTGAGATTTCAGTTCAGGTTTATTATAAGCTTCTTTTAATAGCTGGTCCTGTTCCTGCTTCGGTAATACTCCCTGACAATATTTTATGATTCTTTCATCCATTATTCACTGTTCTTTATATAGTAAACGAACAGAAAAAATAATCCCCCTAAAGAAATCTGATTATTTTTCTCATTTTTCTTAATTTTCCAGGAAAGACTAATTACTGTATGCCGTATTTATCATTCAATCAGCTCAAAATCATACTTTTCAAACTCATTCCCATTGATTATTACAGCAACCTGGTGAAGTCCGGGATGGAATTTCCTGGTTGTTACCACGCGAAAAGAGTGTTTTCGAGTAATTTGTGTTGTAGAATTTTCGGCGTACTCCTTTTCGCTGATCTTGTGGACTTTCTTTGTCAACGTTCCATTCGCTTTTTGGTAGTAAATTCCGTATTCAAGCCGTATTTTGGTTCTTTTATTGTTCTTATTCAATATGTTAAAACTAAATTCCAACGAGTTTCCAACTTTAACTTTGAGTATTGAAATTTGAAAATTCTCAATGTGGATACTTTTTACTGTAGAATTAAAACCAAACAGTTCCATCATCTCCGGATTGCCTTGTTTTAAAAGTGTCCGGCTACCGTGTTTGATAATCCAATCCACTTCCTTCGACTCTCCTTGCCATCTTTTCATCAAATCAATCACAGTTTGGGGATTATCTTTCGCTATATCATTCAAGTTATTAGCAACACTCAAACGCACAAATCTCGCCGGATCGTTTTTAAGGTTTTCCAGAATTGGAATGATCGGGGCAGGATTTTCTTTCAAATTCGGCAAAGCCATCGCCCAGGGAAGACGCGGACGACACCCTTCTGACGCAAGCCGTCTTACTCCCCAATGTTCATGCTTCGACCAAACTAACATTTGCTGCATCATTTTATCCGGATATTTTATAATAAAAGGATGAACAGAAAGTTGCAAATCTTTCGTAAATCTATTGAAAAATTGCTCGTTGTACATGTTTTTAAAAGGTTCTGCCATATTTTAAAATTTTACGCCTTATCAAAAGGACAAAATAAACATCAATAGTGGTAAATAGTTTTTTAATTCCTCTCTTAACTTTTTATAAGCGATAGTCATCTGTGTTTCAATGGTTTTTACAGACACATTCAGTTGTTCAGCTATCTCTTTCTGCTTTTTCCCTTCCAGTTTACTTAATATGAATATTTCCCGGCACCGTTTGGGAAGTGCGTTAAGTGCCTTTTCTATAATATTCTTTATATTATCCTCCGAAAGCCCGTCCATATCGAACGCTTCCAAGGAATCGAACTTCATACGGAAGGACAAGTCAAAATCCTCCTGCATCTTCGAAGCTGCTTCTTGCTCCAATAGTTTACGTCGCAGGTAATCAATACACCTGTTTTTTACAGACGTAAACAAATAGGCTATCACATTTATATGGAAATCAAGCGAATCTCTCTTTTGATAGAAATCAAGAAAAACATCTTGTGTAATGTTCTCCGCTTCTTCTTCAGAAAGTACATAGTCGCGTGCAAAGTGCTTAACACGCGAGTACCATGTTATATAAAAATTCTCGAAATCCATCTATCTCCTTTTAATGTCTTACGGTAAAATCCTTATTGCAAACAAATGTAGATAAAAAGATTAAATACGCAAGACATGACCAGTAAGATATTAACAACGGTATGAAATTCCATTCCGGTTTCATGTACCTCACCACCAAAAGTATTCGTTATCAACCAGGGAGAACCTAAATGGTCATTATGGAAACATATCCAAACGACCTATATTGTTCTCTACAACCAGTTGTCGTTCGAATGAATTATCAAAACCTTTATTTTCGTTCAAAAAAAGATCACTACCTTTCTTAAAAATATTATCTTTAATTATAACATTACCTTCAAATTGGCAATCAAAAAAACTAAAGAAACCATTAAAGATATTTCTTTCTAAAATAAAGTCAGCAACGTTATGTCCACCCATTTGATAGTCAATATCAGAAAGAACTATATTATTAACAAAATGCAAGCCACCTTTAAACCAACTAGAATGAATCGCAAATTTATCGATTATACAATTACAGATACAGACCTTCTTCGAAAAAATTAAAGAAGTAAAATTTAGCTCATCAATAATTGAGTTAGAGATATTAATATTCTCATTATTGTCTATTGAATTTGAATCAATTAAACGAGAAGTTATATTATTTATATTAATCATATTTTTCACACAATTGCACGATATGTTTCCACCACGCATAAATCCACAGTAGAATAAAGCAAAGAAATATCTTTAATAACAACCTTTACTTCCTCCCAATGCAAACCGCCAAACCCTGCACCTATCGCTGGCAAAGCTATTGATTTTACATTTTGAGAGACAGCTAATTTACACATCACATTCAAAGCATTTTCGATATATTCTATTTTTGCTTGAGGTCGCCATGATTCTTGCGTTGCCAGATTATAAACATATCCTTCACCATAATTATAGTCAAAGACATCGCCAGGATTAAATTGACCACATTGGCACAACAGCTTATACTCCTTATACATAGTCGGATATCTATTTGTAAATTGCAATGCGATACCCTTTTCCATAGCTCCAGCACAATTACAGCCGTGAGCATAACTTGAAACATCCTTTAAAGAGAAAATATCTCCTTCTTTAAGAAAATGAACCATTACTTTCTGTTTTTTAAAATTTCATCTTTATCATCTTTACAAAAAAGAGGACCCCATACAAAAAAGATATCTTTAGTTACTGGTGGTTCATACGATTGCAAAAACAAAAAATTATCCATATACCACTTTTTACAAAGTTAGTTTCTATCAAATACAGTCCCATATATAAATCTGGTATTACAACATCTGTTTCAGCAACAAGATAGGAATGGTATAACCCAATATTTATCTAGCTTTATTCCTCCAAAACTACGACATCATTTGCTGATATTATCTTTATAGTACCCCCTGTTGTATAAATAGAATAACACTTCAAGTCATTAAATATATCTATTGGAATAATTTTATCCATTCCACTTTTATATTCTATAAGAAAAGGATCAGTATCACTAATCTCTGAAGATAAAATAAAATAATTGCCTCTAACATTCTGGTATAGATTAACACTTGATTGATGTACTTTTTCGAACATACATTTCAGGTCCTTAAAATATTCATAATTTTCGGAGCCAATATCTTCATCGCTATCAAGTTCACTATTATCTAATACAAATGATAGTGAATTCTTCCCATCAACTTCATTTAAATTGTAAAATATACTTTTTATCATTACATCATGATAAAAATAATCAAAAAATA
>ULWH01028818.1_pt1 | contig 19454 bp, 28 predicted proteins | sample 1960201 | NCBI WGS metagenome assembly ULWH01 (sample SAMEA4835808, study PRJEB28245) | human gut metagenome | biome: gut microbiome; material: fecal sample | place: Denmark | collected 2008
AACCTGGCGGTACGTAACGAGTACCGTTGAACAGAACCTTGATGTGTACAGCATCAAGACAGATCTTAGCTATGAGAACAGATTTAACTCAGCCAAGATGGCTGAGCTGAACGCAAGGGTAACACATGCCTGAAATCAAAGTATTCGGCATCGTTGAGGAGGACGCGGTCAACTTCAACGATGGCTTCGCAATGACAGTGTTCTGTCAGGGCTGCACACATCCGAAAGGTACGCCTTTCATGGATGATTGCGGGCACTGCATAGGCTGCCACAACCCGGACACACACAGTCTGGACGGAGGCACAGTGTACACGACAGAGAAGCTGTTCGAACTGCTGCGCCTGAATCCCCTGCACAAAGCATTGGTGCTGAGCGGCGGTGAGCCTATGGTACAGGCTGAGGCTCTTGCGCCGTTGTGCGCAAGGGCGAAGGAAGCAGGTTACAAGGTGTGGCTGTATACAGGCTACACCTGGGAGCAGCTTCAGTCAGTGCCGGGGTGGTCTGACATAACGCCTCATCTCGATGTGCTTATAGACGGACCTTTCATAGGTTCCCTTAAGAGCCACCGGCTGAAGTATCGCGGCAGCAAGAATCAGCGCATGCTGAATGTGCAGCAGTCGCTTGCCAGAGGTAAACCTGTACTATACAGGAAACCGTCGGCGTAACCATGGCCCCCTGTGAGGTAACACTTACAGGGGGCTTTTAATAAAGGAGAACAAAATGAAAGTAACAGAACTCGACACAAAAGAAGTACAGGTAACACGTACAGAAAAGCGGTACGTACTCAATGAGAAAGTGTTCGAGCTTGACACCTGCCCCCAATGGGCTCAGTACGCAGCTGTAGATGCGGATGGGGAAGCATATTGGTACAGCGCGAAGCCGTCGCGTGTTGAAAGAGACTGGGTTGACTTTTATGGTCGTATCCGTTTAATCCGGGATGGTGATAACGCGCTCATTTTCGATGCTACCGGCTGGATGCATAGCCTTATCGAGCGACCAAAGAAGGTGCTCGAGGTTACCATGTCGGACATCGAGAAGAAATATGGATGCAAAGTCAAGATTGTGAAGGAGAAGTGAAGTGCGAATTCCTAAGAATGTGCCTGTAATAGGATATAAAGCATTTACAGAAGACTTGCAGTGTAGCGGGTATCAGTTTGAGCTTGGTAAAGAATACCACCATAAAGGTCCTATACAATTGTGTATCCAAGGTTTTCACTTCTGCTCATCAGTAGCTAAAGTTTTCGATTTTGCTCCGTATGATCTGAATCCTCAAACAACAAGGGTATGTTCGGTATTAGCCTGGGGAAACGTGCAAGAAGACACTAGGTCAGGAAAATACGTAGCTTCCAATATCCGCATCATCAGAGAGTTGTCGATACAGCAGATATTGTCAGCTGCAAATTTCAGTGGCAGCAATTATGGCCGGTACAATAGTGGTTCGTTCAATTACGGCAACTATAATACAGGTCGTGAAAACCTTGGCGACGGGAATTGTGGGGTAGGTAATTACGGCAACAATAATTATGGCAGCTTTAATTGGGGCAACGGTAACAGCGGCAACCATAATTTAGGGAACCATAACACAGGTTGCTATAATTATGCCAATTCCTGTGCAGGTACCTTATGTACAGTATCCCATGCACCTTCTACATATATGTTCAACAGGCCTCTAACATTTGATGATGACCTCCGGATGCAAAGATACGGTTTCCCGGCGTTTTTCTATGATGTAAAACCTGTAATTGTTATCGATCAGCGAGATGTTGCAAAGTATAGAGGGTACATCAAAATTGATGACTACACTGAAGCTTTTGATGACCTGAGCATGTTGCGTGCTGTGTCTTGGAAAGCCTTGTGGCGGTTTGCACTTGCGAAAGCCAAGACTGAAAGAACCTGGAAAAAGCAGCTTGAACATCTGGTCAATTTGCCTAACTTCAGCTATGAAGTTTTCGAAAGTATTACAGGTATCAGTAAACAGCAAATTTTAGAATAATGGAGGAGAAAAATGACTGACTTTGAAAAACAATGCTATGAAAGGTACCCTGTGTATCTGCAGGGACTGAACCCTGAAAACGAGCATCATGATACATTTACAGGCTTTGAGTGCGGAGAGGGGTGGTACGGAGACCTCGATAACTTCTTCGAATCAATGGAAAACCTGAACAAGATGCTCATGTTGACAGGCAACCCGGACTACTACTTTACCGCATGGCAGGTCAAGGAAAAGTACGGGATGATAACCGTGTACGACGGTCTTGTTGCTCCCGAACACGCTGACGACAAGCTTATGGACTGCCTTTTTGACCTGCAGGAAGCTATTCACAGCGAACTGGACCTTGCTTGCAGACGCACCTGCGAGCACTGCGGAAAGGATACTGTGCATCTGTGCAAGACTCATGGTTACGTGCAGTACCTGTGTGAACCGTGTGCAGAAAAGACCGGGAGGGTGTATGTCCGTCTCACCTAAGCTTATGATATGGTGTACCTGTGCCAACACAGACGATCTTCGGTATTATGACCGTGTTGTAAAGTGGTACAAGCACGTTAAATCGTTTCCAGTTGTGGCAGACTTGTATGTGTTCAACGATGGTCCTGTATCCGATGCAGGAAAGAAACACATAGCCTATGACAACAGCAACAACGATATTACTTGGATCGAGGAAGCGGAGCCTCTAGGCAGGAAAAGCTCAAACAACTTCCCCGGTTGGAGGCGCGCTTTTGCGCATGCAATGTTTGTCAGTCTCAATTACGACTACTGCTGTCACATTAAGAACGATGCCCGGATTCTCAATGTACCCGACATGTGTGCCTATATGTACACTAAGGGTATGTTTGCGTCGCACGATCTTCATTATAACATGGTTGAAAGCGCTATAATGTGTCTTAACGACGTGGATGACAGGCGAGGTTTAGCTATGGCTTTCAGTGAACCACATATCCAGTACAGTGACACGATGTTTGAGAAGCAGCTCGAAGTCATGAATAAGCCGGACCTTGTCTTCAAAAGTTACAGACTGGAAGGCAGACAACCGGAAACATTAAGAGGGAAGAATCTGGATGCATTGTGCCAGGTAGGTGCTGACTATGACTAACGATTTTATTGCTCTTTGTTTGATGCTGTCTATTTTCTTGTTCTGTGCGATAACTTATGTATTGGACAGAAGGGTTAAGCGTGTCGAGCAAGAGTTTAAGAGTTACAGAGAGATACAGAAACAGGCTCTTACTGAAGCCTTCTTCAGTCTATATTATAATTTGGAAGACTATCCTGACGTGTTTGAACCTATGTGCCTGGTGCTCAAATCGCTGAGCTTGTCTTATCCGAAAGTAAGGGCCGAGATTGGGGACGCATATGCCAAGTGTAGATCGGATAGGAAGCATAACAGACAAAGTAAGACACCTCAAAAGAAAAAGTTTGCTCTTGTACCTGTTGTCTTCAGCTTACCGGAATGTCCAAGTGATGCCAACTGGGCAGCTGTGGATGCGGATGGCAGTGCGTATTGGTTTGTTGATAAGCCGGTCATTTCCGGAAAGTGCTGGGTACGACGTCAGACAAGCTGCGCGGCAAAGTGTATTCTCCCCGAAGCCTTTGATGCTACCGACTGGCAGCACAGCCTTATCGAGCGACCCAGGAAGGTACTTGAGGTTACCATGGCTAATCTGGAACGGAAATATGGATGTAAAGCCAAGGTTGTAAAGGAGGCAGGATGCGCTTTATTTGGATAGGATCAGGGATACTCATTGGAAGTATCCTGTGCGGTACTTATGAGCTTCTGATAGGTTGCCGAAGATACCATAGACAGGGTAGCAATAAGTCCGAAATCCTACACAAGACTTGTGAAAACCTTAAAATAAGTCTAAATATAGGTGTAGTAGGTACTGTGTTGCTGTTGCTCGGTTTAGGTATACACCTATTTGAGGCCTGAAAATGAAACTTCTATATATAGGAGTACCGTTGCTGATATGGACAATGTCGGCTGTCGGTATCCTGATATGTATTTACCTTAACTCAGACAAGAACGCCGGACTTGAAAGATTCTTCTGGTGGACGGGTATAACATCGGGTCTGTTGATTGGTATGGGGGGTCGCAAAGCTGCTGTAAGAGAATAAACATGCTGAACCGTGAACTGTATGCGCGACTTCGCACTGTGTTCAAGGACGTACATGTGCAGTACGAGAATGTACAGCCCAAACTGAGACTGTTGAGATGGCCCAAGCTGATCAACGGGCAGCTGCGCGAATGGGAGTTCGACAGCAGAGGTTCAGGTGAGACGTACCAGGTCAACTGTCCTGTGTGTGGTGACAAGAAGGGGCACTGCTATATCTCGGCACTGTCCTTTACCAGGCCTCGTATAGGCGACCGCATTCTCACACCTGCACCTTTGCTCATACACTGCTTCAGACGCAACTGCTTCAGCGGCAATCCTGAAGCCAGAGAAACTCTCACACAGGTACTCAAGTCCAGTACACCAATGGAACTTGATGTCGGCGAAGAGGACTGCTTCTCAGGTGCGCAGGAACTGCAGCAGGACATCCACAGGAACACAGAGGCGAACCTGCTTAAATGGCAGCCCGACTACCATCCCATCGAACATGATGCTCCAGCTGAGGTCCTTGACTACGTTGCCAGGCGCGGCATACAGGAACGGGACATCAAGGAACTCAAGATAGGGTGGGGACGGTGCTGGAACTACAAAAAACAGAACTTCATAGGCAACAGTAACTGGCTGCAGTTCCCCATCATCGACCAGGCTGGGCTCAGAGGGTTCCAGTCACGACAACTACATAGTGACGGCAACCTCAAGTACTTCTTCGACACCAGAACACCAAAGAAGATGTGCCTGTACAACAGAGCCCGTGCTTCCAGCTTCCATATCGTAGCCATAGCCGAAGGTATCATCGATGCGCTCCATATAGGGCGCTGCGGCATGGCGTTCTTTGGCTTTGAGCCAAGTAAGGCACAGGTGCGTCTTCTGCAGCAGGACGGTGCTAAGCTGGTACTCTACATACCAGACCAGAAAAAGCACTACACACCTGACGGCGTCTGCGACCTCGACCCGCCAAAGATAGCGGATACACATATAGAGCAGTGGCGCAGACAGCACCTGTTCGAATGGGGCTGCTACAGGATTGATGTGCCGAGAGCTGATGCAGGTGAGTGTACTACTGCAGAGATATGGGACGCCATAGTGAAACAGCTTGCCTACAAGTACAAGGTCGACGACTGCGTGCTTGAAGTTCTGTTTAAACAGCTGGAAAGAATATGAAAGGAAAATTATGTGGCAAATTTAGCGACAATACAAAAGATAGCGAAAGTACGTGAGATCGACTCCACCAAGCGTGACATATGTGAATTGCGGTTCGAGGATTCCCTGTGGCATGTCGTAGGACAAAAGAACACATATAGTATCGGGCAGCGTGTCGTCTTTTTCGCTCCTGGCAGTGTGATTCCAAAGGACACGGAAGCTTATAAGCACTTATGTGACTTTGTACGCAGTAACGCGAAAGGAATGGAAGTCACAGACGACTGCATTCATGTACACGCCTCGTCTGTAGGCATCAAGCATAAGACACACGGTCTGGTGCTTCCGCTTTCCTTGTTCCCTGAGCTGAAGAAGATGCCTGTTCGGTCAGATGTCACAGATCGGATCGGTGTTATTTCAGGGCGAGCGCTTAACACGAACGTAATTTGTGCCTCGCCTGATCTCGTTAAGCTGCCTCAGCCTGACTGGATACCTGCACGCAAGTTTGTCGACTTACGTGATCGTCCGGAAATGTTCGGCAGGTGCCAGCACTCGTGTTTCTATGGCGAGCTTATGGTCGACGGCAGCATTCCTGTTGCCGTGTACTGTGTAAGCGACAAATATGATGCGGATCGGTTTGGCGTCTGTGTCTTCGGCAACAAGATCAAGCGCCCAAGGTATTCGCAGGCAGAGATTAAGCGACTTCTGTATCAGCAGCCAAAAAAAGAACGGGGCTGTTTGCTGTCCCTGTGGGAATTGGCTGCGCACTGCTGTCAAAGTCTGTGGCACTGGGCTACACATACCGATCAGGAGCTGCAGAAAGAACGGGACGAACAACAGCAGGAAGTGGACGATCTGGAACTTATGCTGTTTGAGCGCAACGATCTGTGGAACACAATTGAGATCGAGAACATTGAACCAGCATTGAGCGAGTGGCAGCGCCGTACAGGGCGCAGCATAGTAGTCTTCTTCGAGTGGGTCGGGCCCGATATACGAGGTAATCCGGAACGATATCCAGACCACAGACTGTATGCCAGTGATGTGTACGACTTGGACGGACAGGAGTGGCTGCTGCCCAAAGAACGTGAACTGTTCCTCGACGGTATCAGCAAACGGATACGCCAGGTAGTCAAGTGCTACCATGACTATCCCTTTGCAGGCAGCAGTGTTGACTCGACAATAGGTCTTGTAGCGGATATCTGCAATAACCGCAACACAGGGAAAAAGGGCATAATATTCAAGAGCTCGCAGGAACCTTATATGACTTTCAAGGTGCTCAGCGATCTGTACGGCAAGAAAACCAAAACGAGACTCAGCAAGGCGGCAACAGCCAATGACTACTTTGCTGCGCAGGAACGAAAGAGAAAGGAAAAGCAGGAAAGGTATCAAAAAGCGTATCCGCAGGCGAGACAGCCTGCAATGTGATGCGCTTAAAGGTACCTTCACACCGCGAGGTGTGTCGAACAAGAAAGTGAATTGCTGGGACACCTTAACGGGTAACGCCGAAGGCAATCAGCAGCCGAGCTTATGGATGCCCGGACCGGGTGCCATAGGAAGGTTCATCGACTATCCCGTAATGGGAGTACCCGAGCAGCCTTGCAGCGATAGCAGCAGAAGCAAGGGGAAGCACTCTGGCTCAGGAATGAGTCAATGATATAGTCAGTGCCTTGTGGAAACACAAGGAGTGGTCAGGAGTGACACCCTGAAACCTGGCAAGGTTTGGTACACCTTGCTGAACAGAACCATGGTAGTTAACACATCGACAATGAAATTGCGAACAATTACTTGAACTTTTAATATACATGCGTATATTATATGCGTACAAACAAGAGGTTCCATGATAGCAAGCAGAGCACACAAGATAAAACTCATGCCGACGCCTGAGCAGCAGGAGAAACTCCGCAGGAGATTTCTCCAAGGACAGGCGGTAAGGCACTTGTGCATCGAGTGGAGCCGTGAAATGTACGCAGCCTGGAAACAGGACCCTGCGAACAATGCTTACCCATCATATGAAGCGATGGATAAGCGGTACACAAAGGAGAAGCCCGAGGAGGGCAACCTCCTTCCAAGGTGTTCAGCGCAGCGTAAGGTGCGCGACACCTGGAAGGCAGTGGAAAACCACATCAAGCACCCTGATAAGTACGCATGTCCGGATTACACCAAGAAGCGTGATGTACATGAGTACACGCTTTATGTGAACAATCAAGCGGCAGAAGTGGGCACAGATCATGGTAAGCCTTATGTTCACTTTCCAAAGCTCGGACTTATTCGGCTCGCCGAGGAGTTCCGCTTCAAAGGTGCACGCATAATGTCGTACACCTTTTCGTGGGATTGTGTGGACATGTATGTGTCCATACAAGCGCAAGTTGAGGTTACGCCGATGTGCACCAACGACTCCACAGTTGGAGTCGATGTGGGTCTCAAGCACATTGCGGTCGCCTCAGATGGCACCACACTCGACTACCCGAAGGCGTACAAGAAGGCGCAGAAGCGTGTACGCGCGGAGCAGCGTAAGCTGCAGCGCAAAGTTCAAGACAGCAACAATTACTGGAAGCAGTACAGGCGTCTCAAAAAGGCGTACAAGAGAAAGGCGAACGTTATTAACGACGCCTTACATAAGTACACCACACGGCTATGCAAGACGCACAGCACAGTCGTCACAGAGAACCTCAGTATTGCAGACCTTATCAAGACGTCCGAGAAGTGGATGCGAAGAGGCTTCGCCTTGTCCCAGATGAAGCGACTGATTCAGCTGCTTCAGTACAAGGCTGCCATCTACCGGCAGGTAGAACGATTCTTCGCGAGCAGCAAAACTTGTTCCCGCTGCGGCTACAAGAACAATGCGCTCACACTTGCGGATCGTACTTATGTGTGCCCCGAATGCGGCCTCCAGATAGACCGTGACCTCAATGCGGCGCACAATATACGCAATTTCATTGTAGGGTCGGTCAGACCCGATCTCCGGTAACGGAGGTAGCTCTTCCCTCTTTGAGGGTGAGAAGATATGCGGTACCTCCCCGGTACCGACTATCATGACAGCAAACCCGACGCCTTTGACGACAAGTTTGTGGCATGGGCAAAGAGACAGCAACAGAAAAGGGAAAAGAAATGAGAAAGCGCAAACTTAAGTTCATCTGTCCGCACTGTAAGAAAGATGCGCAGATTGTCGACGTTATGCAAGACGCAGAAGTACATATGCCGGTCGACTATGTAGACACCGAAGGGTTCCTGCACTATGACAGACAGGAACCCATGATCGTATCGAAGAAGGGCCACTTCGCATGTGACGAGTGCGGCGGCCGCATTCCTATCAGGACATCAGGCTTTGCCAATAGGTACGCTGCTCTTGTACACTATCTTGAGCGTCGTTTCTACAACAGCGAGAAACCATGCAAGTAACGACACTGCACGATAAGGCGCAGCAGCCTGAGCAGATTGCACCCGATGTATACCTGCTTAAAGTAGCCTATACGACAGAGGCGGGTCCTCTGCTGTCGGTATTTGCAGGCTTGTCACTTGTTCTGCCGGAGGGCACATACGTCACCGTACATCCTGTAGGCGAACTGTGGCGGTATGGTCTGGTAGCGTGCAACGGTACTGCACTGTTCATGTCAGGCGAGCCCATTGCTGTCGACTTCTACAGGACAGGCCCTGCAAACCTGACATTCACGCAGGGCATGACATTCGCACGTCTTGCTGTGCATAGATCAAGTGCAGTAGATACCAAGCCAACGGATATGTCTGCAGACACAGCAGTAGATGGAATAGAATTGACTGCAAGAACCGAGTCAGTCGAAGAACCGCTAATACACTAACACACAGGAGAATCGTAATGACAAAGAAAGCAGAAAAGAGAACTACGAAGAAGAGCATGTCAAAATCAACACCGAAAACCAAAGTAAAGAAAACAGTTACCAGGAAAGCTGCACGCAAACCATCTGAACCAGCTGCTGTGAACATTCCTGTAAGCAGCTTCTACAGGTATATTTCAGGATGTATCGAAACACTGTACGGCACAGACGATCCTGCAGATCTCAGGGCGAAAGCCGCTGTTGGAAAGGAACTTGCTGACAAAGCATATATGGAAGCTGTTGTAAACGACCTCAAGGCAACAGAACTCAAGCATGCGCCTGCTGCCGACAAGATGCGCATAGTCAACGCTTCATTGGCACAGGCATGCTCTACGCTGCGCAAGATCGAAGCATCTAAGAAGGAGGGCAGGACGCCTGAGAATATGCTGCGAATGCTGGCGAAATTCAGTGAAGGCATCGAAGGTCTTGAACACCTGACAAAGCTTTGCGCTTCCAGCAGCAAGGCATCGTACAAAGACACACTTGCACAAGAGAAGAAACTGAAAGCTGAAATAGATACATATAAGCGACTGGCAGCAGAGAAAGGCGAGGAGGCGGCAGCAGAAGAGCTGGTTGCCAAAGCAAGTGCAGACATGAAAGAGAGGGCGGCAAAAAGTCTTGAAGACATCAAGACAGCAAAGCAAAAGATCAAGGCTCTGGAAGGTGCGGCCCAGCTGCTTGAAAGGTTAGCTGCAGAGGCAGGCGAGGTCTGAGCATGGACCCGACATATCTCCAGCTCTGTACACAGATACCTGATGACAGGTTCCGTGACTGCGACTACTGGCTGCCGAAACCTGGCTCAGACTGCGTTATGTTTGTGTCAAAGGATTCCGAGCACGCATGGAAACCAGTACCCGTATTTGATGCTCTTCGGAAAGAAATGGATGCTGCATTTCCTGGTGGCTACATGCTCATGATGTCGCAGGGCAAGTGGTACATGTCTCTGCTCGAATCCAAGCAGCGGTACGAAGGTGCTGCTCCTGAGACAATGATGCTCAGCATATTGCTGCAAACATGGAAAGGAAGCGACAGTGGAACATGGAAAGTGTAAGTACTGCGGCAAGGTGTATGGCGTCGAGCCTTATGCCGGACAGTACATCGTGAAATGCACTAATCCTAAGTGCAAGTCACAGAACAAATGAACTATGGCCCCCTGTGAGGTAACACTTGCAGGGGGCTTTTAATGGGAGTTTAGCGTGGTATCCAGTTACTTACTTATGCTAAGTGTGTTCTGGTTTATTGCACTGGCGCTGATTGCTTCAGTGAAGTTGAGTAAAGGCAAAGACGATACAGCTGTCAGTACGTGGTTATCTCGACATGCTGTTTTGCCAGGCACTATACTTTTACTGAGCTATGTGTTGGCTGGTCTTAAAATATAATCAAACGAGAGGGAAAAATGAGATACATTTGTAAGAATAAAGAATGCACTGCGTATTGTAATCTTAACGTTATTTGTACACAAGATCGTCCTTTGTATTGTCCGATTACAGCGGAGCGTGTCAAATTTAAGAACTTCGATGAGTTTGACTGCGACGAAGACTACTGCGAAGCGGAAGATGCGGATTTCGACGAAGTCACAATCAATGGTGTGCAGGTTGCAGCGCATTCTTTCCTGCTGGATGAGCATGCAGTCAGCTTGTGTGAGGTACTGAAAGTGACTGAGGACAGGCTTGAACTGTATGAGTTCGGGAAGGGTGTCATCACGATGAGCATCGATGATGTCGCACGCACATACGAGCCAGTGACATACAAACCGTACGATGCGAATCAGCTTCCGGCTCTTGCTGGCACACGTATCGACATACACGAGAGCACAGACCCGACATCACCTATAGTCCGTACAGGCACTGTATCTGCATATACGGCAGACGCAGTTATCGTCGACGGAAATCGGTACAATCGGTATGACTTAGCGAATCTGGCGACTTTTGCTGATCCGCCGCGCTGGCCAGTCGTACAACTTTTGGGAAAGGACAAAAAGGGAACAGATGATTGAAGGTTACAACGTGCATGTATGTGAGCACGCACATATCACATACTCCGACTATGCTGTAGAGATGTCCAAGTGCAGCGAATGTGGAGCACCGATAAAGCGTACATGGAATATCACAGAAAGCGACGATGTGGACGCAAAGGAAGATGCTGCCGAAGCTTACTCACAGCAGCTTACCAACACAAGTGTAAAATGTCTGGAATTTCGTATTAAGGAACTTGTAGACGAGATCGTCAGACTCCGTGATCACTGTGATAAACAGATCGAGACCAGAGTTAAGATTTTAGATGGGTTCTATGAGAAACTGAATAAGCTCAAGCCGGAGAACTCGTTATGTGGGCAGTAAACGTTGACATGCTGTACAGACTGAAATACCTGCAGGAAAAGGACTAAAGTAACTAAAATCGGCGCATATTTTTGGCATAATAAAGTGAAGGAGGATTTAGACTGCTCAACATGTGGTTAAGCAGGATCCTCCATAACTTATTAACAGAAAGGTTCACACTATGAACAGTTCTGAGTGCGCCAAGTGCGCAAACGAAAAGGCTTGCTGTTAGCACGCTGGCAGTCAAGTCAACAAGCAGCTGGAAGATCTGAGCAAAAAGGTGGAAAAACTTCAAAGCGGGCTTTTCCACACAGAACTCTGGTCAGCTTATTATAAATATACCACATTCGTGTTATCCTTCGGGATTGTCACGTATGTGGTATTGAAGTTGTTCTTTAGTTAATAAAGAACACGTCCTGAGCACGACGTTAAACTGCCTATTCTCCGGGTGCCCTATAACGGGGCTCGATAGGCACACATCCGTGCCGCCCGGAGTGTCCTGAGCAAGACGTTAAACTGCTCACATTTTGATTTTTACCTAAGTCCTTGCAACTCAGATACTTGCACGTAGTTAAGGACGCATATGCGAAAGCATATCAGAGTCTGAGAGATCCCGACCGTGGTCCCTGGTAGGTCACTCAAAGGGACAAGCGGCCGCCTCGGGGCGGGGAAGCAATAATTTCATTAACAAAATAACAGTAACAACAAAATCTACGGAGCTTTTACCATGACGTAGTACATTTAGATTGATATCAAGCATGTCAGTCATGCCCAGTATGACCTCTGCCAAAGGTCCGTGCCGGTGCGTATCATCGGAAGCTATCTAGGGTTCTCGGGGAGACAACGGAGTTGGCCGCCAACTCGCCCTTGTGGGTGCCATTCCCACAGCCGCAGCACGTTGGCATAATGTGACTGCAAGTGCACGGACTGGTGAAGCTTCCAAGAAGGAGGCTAGCCATCGTCGGGCGTTATGATACCTGGGTCATGACGTCGGTAGCTTACGCGCAAGCGTACCAGGACTTCTTATGAAGGAATATCGGAATGAAGCAGGCTTATAACTAACAATTATATTGACTGTGGAGTTTCATTCGGGTGAACTCTTGATGAGTTCTCGAACACCGGAACAGTTAAGTTATGTGGGCATAGGCAAAGCAAGCTCATATAACCAATGTCTGTATGGCTGCGGACTGCTATAAGGCAGGTGTGCAGCAAGTTCGGTCAGCAGCACCTTATGCTGTTAAAACGACAAGCAAAATGTTTGTAAAAAGGGCAGCCTGCAGTAACAGGTTTCATACGCTTGATCTTGCGTGCCCTTAAAGATCTTTGGAAGACGAGCCAGCCCGGACATCGCGGTGTCTGCAGTAATCTTCCATGCAATCCCCAATCCTTCGGGAAAGGGTTTCTGGAATCCTACGGGGTTCCAGGTTTCTCTCCATTCAGCGCACTAGATGCGCGCGTCCTGAGCACGACGCTAAACTGCTCACCCAATAACCCTGGAGGCCTCTCAATGATGCTCAACTTTCCTGGGTGGGTTCAGAATGTGTAACTCAATTGTTTAGAGTCCTGGCGTGGGACCCAGGAGTTGGCGTACTGCTGTGCTATATACCCTGATGCACAGTGCAAGAGCCATGTATGTAAGTTAGAGTCTTACCGCATTCTCCTTAGTTCGTCTTTATATTCCTATACTAAACTGCTCTTTGTGTATTCATGTCAGCGCATTTTACATAAGTGCATTGAGGTGACTACATGAAGTAGTCAACTTAAAACGAAAGGAAGTTCTTATGAACCAGAAAAACAAACAAGATCAGGTTGTGTATTGCCTGATGAGAAAAAATCTCGATACACGAGAGACCGATATCCGTATGGTTGTCGGTACCCGCAATGCTGCAGACAAATGGCTTCAACGTCAGGCGGAACCGCCATATGCCATTGAAGACAGACAGAACAGACAGGTAATCTGCAGAGGTTTCCTGTATTATATGGAACAAAGAAAGGTACGGTGAAGCATGTTCACTGTAAGCCTTTTCTGCGCCTACAGCATTGTATATGCAGCACTGACGATGATCTTTGCGTATATGCTCCTGTGGGCAATCGATTTGCTTACAAGATAAGTAAGCTTTAGTATATGTGCAGCGCTTCTGTTGTACATATACGCATGGGACCGTAGCTCAGTCGGTTAGCAGCAGCTGACGCATAATCAGCCGGTCGCAGGTTCGAGCCCTGCCGGTCCCACCAGGCATCCGCACGCAACGTGCAAAACAGTACAACAAGGAGTACAAAGTGCAGACATACGTGAAAGTGAAATATTCATCCATAAAGTTCCCTCGGAAAGGATCTATGAGGATTCTTGTGCGAGGGACTTGGTATCTTGTGCCAAGAAAAGAACTTCATCCTGCTGAATATCAGGAGATGCTGAGACTCAGAAGAATGAAGCTTCCGGCAGGGGAAGCCGAAAGTAAGTTCTCCAGCTGGGGCATGACAATCGCTGTCAGCGCCAGTTGGAAAGGCTTACAGGAACTTCCCTACAAGGAAGTGATCTTTGACTGACAGGGTCATCTGCCCTGTCACTAAATGTGTCCTGAGAGGAGCACCAAATAATAAAAAGGGGCCGTAATGGCCCCTTGAGTTTTCTTTTTACTATGTAGCGGATACGTGCTGTCATGATCTCATCCGGCATTGCACCGGAGTCGGCGTATTTCCAAATGTCACAGTATAATTGAGTGTTCATGATACTCCGATTTCCTGCATCAGCCATTTCATTTCAAGGGGGTCGCTTATGACATAATCATAAATCCGAACCCTTGTAAGACATGCATAAATATTCCGATAACTGCTACTCCAAATAAATTTGCCGAAGCAGAATTGATAACGGTTGTATGAAATATTGATGGTGTTTGTTCCGCTTGCTTTCAGTTCGCCATTAACATATAGTTGCCACAACCCGCCGATACTGTATGTCATCAGGATATGATACCATGTATTTAATGCCAATGGCACCGCGTCACCAACATTATAAGAGTTTTCTCTTCCGCACATTTGCAAACTTGTTCCGGTCACTGCTATTCCGTAACCGTCATAACCATCATTTGAATCAAAAAACATTAATAGTTTTCTTTCGGTATGCGTTTCTGTTAAACGGAGCCCGAAAGAAAAACTGATAGCATGCTCTCCCGTATACCATTTAGAGTTAATATCACATCCCAAACCTGTGTTATTAAGTTTGAGACAGCTTATTCCGTCTACGATTTCAAAAGATGCTTTACTTATGTCTCCAATACCCCAATCCTTAAACCCAGGGTCTACCTCTTTTTTTAAATCCTCTGTAAACGGCGAATAAAAGAACGGATTTACCGGCTCTTTTGCTGAACTATTATACAGACTTATAACTTTTACAGAACATGTGCTGTCATATATCGTTCCGACTTGCGGAGTCATCCCGCTGTAAACCAGTCCTTCCGTGAGATTGTCGCTGATCGTGTAACCGTTATCCCCCCACACCGCCTTGTAGCCGCTCCATGTCTTTGCGGATGTGTCCACGCTGGCGCACTTGTAATACTCCGCCGAGGTACCGCCGGAGAGACTGCCGACCGCATCGGCACACTGGTACAGCGTGGAGTCCTGCGACAGACTGCCGCCTTTATTGTTGATCGCCAGCACGAGCGCATCACGGGCGCCGTCCATACTTGTCAAAATATCATTCAAAGCCATAAATAACCTCCTCAAATTAAGCTGTTTGCCAGTGTCGGCGGGGTAAAATCCGCAGTCCAGAGAGCACTGTCCGTGATATGGAGCTCATCAAGCGTAAGAGGTGTGGAACGAGAGCCAGTCATTGTATTATTGATTGTCCCGCCGTCCACCTGAAGATATTGTGCCTCATCAAGCTTAAAGTCTGTTGCCTCGGCAGAGAGTATTTCTGTTCCATCCATATATGTCTTGACATCCGTTCCATTTCTGACAATCGCAAAGTGATGCCAGTTGTCGTCAGGAGTAATTGGATGTCCATTGATGGCATGGTATTGTGAATTGCCGTCAAACTGATACCATAATAATGCCTCTTCAGCCCCGGTCATCCACAAATAATAAAAGTAAAAGAGTCCATTGCCGCTGGCAGAGATAACCTTGGACCAGAAATCAACAGTAAAGTCAGACTTGAAAATAGTGCTTACATCTATATTACCAGTTGCTTTTGCACCAAAAGTGAAATGTGCAGGAACAAATCCGTCATCACCTTTTGCACTTAATTCAAAAGTTGAATTTCTTCCATACGATTTATAGTCTGTATCCAACGGAAAATAATAGAGACTGTTCCTGCTTGTCATTCCTCCGCCGCCTCCTGTCGGCGTCCCTATGATCGCCATTGCGGCGGATTCAAATGCGGATGTGTCGCCGCCGGAAGCATACGCCGGTTCAGCCTTTCCCGTATTGAATATCTTGGCTGCATAGCTCTCCGCTGTTCCGTTCGCCGTTGCCGATGTACCGCTGAATTCCAGAGGCTGCACTTTCAGTCCGGTACTGTCAGATACCAGCACACCAACCTCAAGTCCGTTCTCTATGGTCTGCACAGCTGCGGCAATGTCCATGAGACTGTAAGGAGAAGCAACAGCGGCTCCCTTAGCTTCAGTCGCGCTCTTCAGTTTATTCCTGGCATAGTCCAATGCATTGTATATATTATCACTCTTAGACATGATGTATCCTTAATCTTTCAACAGCTTCTTCTTTACCTATAGCCTGCAGCACTGTATTGAGGTCGAGCGAATACGGGCTTCCGCACAGTGATTTCCTTGCAGCTCCGTATGCTTCCTTCCTGTCCAGCTTCTGTGCAGCTATCCATGCATCCACAGGCTTCTCACAGTCGAGGTACTTAATAAGACCCTCACATGAAACATGTTCAGGCCGCTCCCACAGATACCTGAACTGCACAGCGTCTTCTCCGCACCTTACATGCTGCTTTATATACTGCCAGTACATGCCGCTTCCAGGCACACACGCCTCACATACATCAGCACTCATATAGTCCCTGTTCATAGCCTTCAACTTCTTCAGATCCATATGGGCAGGACTCTTGTTGTTGCCTATGCTGAGCAGATACTCATACAGGCACTCAGGCAGAATGCCCATATCCAGCACCTTCCCTACAGTACCCGCACGGTCTCTCTTGCTGAGAGGCTTCCCGTCGTCACCGAGTATCATTGACATCGATCTGTACTCAGGCGCTTTGCATCCCATGGCTTCATACAGTGCTATCTGCTTGCAGGTGTTGAACACATGGTCGTTGCCTCTGATGACAATAAGCTCTCCGAGTTCCATGAGAAGTGAATCATCCACGGCGTTGGCAAAGATGAATGATGGCTCACCGTTGCTTCTGATGCATACAAACGGTTCCCAGGAGCTGTAGATGTTGCCCTGCACCTTGTCCTTGTAAGATGCTTCGCCTGCAGGAAACCATATGGCACCATCCTTCTCAAACATCTTTCCCTTGCTCACAAGGTCTTTGGCTATGGAGATATGGAGTTCCTTGTTGTCGGACTGCCTGTATATCCTGTCAGGTTCCATGCCCATGCGCTTCATTGTGCCTATGATGCGCTCAGTGCACGCAGGTACCAGGCGGTCGTTGACCGTGTCCTCTACTCGAAGTACAAATATCCCATGCTACCTGCGTGCAAGGTCATGGTTCAGTGCGGCCATGCGAAGGTTGCCTATGTGGATGTCGTCGCCGGTAGGCGAAGGTGCGAATCGTGTGACTGTCATTGTGCCTCCTTTTGGACTTATTCTAGGCGCTGTCAGGAGGACGTAAACAGCTAAATAGTGCGCATATTTATGGCATAATAAAGTGAAGGAGGATCCTATCAGTCAGGCAAGGTGCCTGGCGGGATCCTCCCACACCCCTCAACGAAAGGAGTCCGAAGTGGACACCAAAGTTGATTTCGTCAAACAAGCAGAAGAAAAATAGCTTGCACTTACCAGAGCACATAACGAGAATCTGAAGCAGCAACTTGCAGCCGATGAAAAGGAGCTGCGTGACAACTGGTTCCAGATTCTTCGGCTACAGTATCGCATAGATATGCTGGTGGGTTCAGCTGTTGTTGCGGCTATCAGCATGATTGCCGTCATTGCAGCTTACTTCATGTTTGCCCATTGAGCACTAAAAAGACCCGTATGACAGCAACCATACGGGTCCAAACAGAAAGGTTCTCTTGTGATAAAGGAAATGTCTCTGCTGTTGCACAGCTCCAGAACAGTTGTGCAGTTCATTGAAGTTCGACAGTAGATCGAGCTTCTCCTCAACAAGGAACTGTCTTATTGTACATCCGACAGTGACAAAATCAAAGTACTGAAGAAGTGCATTGACTGTCTGTTGCTGAAAGATTACATACAGTAAGCAAGCAGGGGCCGCAATGGCCCCTTCAGTTTTCTTTTTACTATGCAGTGGAAGACGGCAGCAGTCACTTCTGTCCTTTATGCGGCGTGTACATGATGTTTCCTTATGCTGTTGTATTGGTGCCTCTGAAGGTGTTGTCCAGCTACATTCTCTTTGGAAACTTTGCAAGGAATGCAGATTGGGATCCTGTTACAGTCCCGGGAGAGTTGCCTGCACCTGCGTTGTCGAACATTCTGACCATGTAGACCGGCTCAGTCCAGCCTCCTTCAGGAGCATTTGCGACGAGCTAATCCAAGTCGATGACAGCTTTGTAAGCCTAGTAAAACGCTTCCGTGCAGATTCCTTTGAGGCCAGGAGGCAGTTTATGTATATGAATTTCCGCTTTATGACACGATTTGAACATATATGAAAGGGTCTGCAGGCTTTCAGGCAGCTTATCTATTTTAAACTAGGCATTGACACATCCTGAGAACATTGACCCGCTCAGTGTCAGTTTCCCTAACGCATCCCAGTTGGCATTTGTATCATACACTATATCTGGATTTGTATACCCCAGGCGAATTCCCTGGCAGTTTCCTTTTATGCGAACAGTATATGTTCCTGCCTGACTATAGGTATGTGTAAGAGCTCCGCTTTTTGTAGCTTCAGACGACAGTCCATCTCCCCAGTCGACAACTTTGCAGTAACCGTCAGTATTCAAGGTTGGAAATATGGCGTAAGAGAGTGATGGCTTGAGGATTCCAGGCTTCACAACGACCTCAAAGTAAGGGTTGCACCTGGCAAGAGGCTCAAGCGGATAAGGTATTGCAGACATTGGAATCTCCATAAGCAAGGTGTTTGACATTACAGTATATACAGTACGATATACGTAACATCTCATGCATGTAACATATGTGCACACGTCCGTCAGGACAAGACAATGACGTGCACGCGCATGAGAAGCACAGCAAGGGTACAAATACGCGGAGCGTATCAGTACACGGCATAGGAGGAGTGTGGAGCTTGGAGACGTCAGACAGCAAGTACCTCTGGAATATAGGTACTGAGGCTAACCCGGTCATCCAGGGCCAGGCTGGCAAGCCGTTTTACCATGCTCCAGGCGGCTGCATCCAGCTGCCCTATATGGAGTACCCCATAAAGAACGACTGCCTGTGCCACTATCCCTACATGCAGTACTTCTATGTCTTTGCCAAGCTGGTGCACAGGGACAGCATACGGTTTCTGGACCATCAGGCTATGGAGCATAACTACAAGGTCAGGAAAGGTTAGCTCTCTGATTCTTTGTGGGAAGTGACATACTTCTCGGACAGCGGGTGGTAGTGGCAGCTGCATAAGTTCAGCGACAGTAGCTACTACAGGTATGCAGGATGCGGGAGATACGAGAACTGGAGTAATCAGGGGCGCTGGTTTAACTTGCCTATCAACTACACAAAGTACCTGCAATGTGACGGCAAGACGCGAGGCGTACAGCAACAGAATCTGACATATCCATCCAATCAGTATATATACAGGTACGGAACAACGAAGTCCCTGGACGATTGCCAGACGAAGAGTTAGATAGTCAGGTATGTCAATAACACAGGCGCGGCCTCCATAAAGTACATGTTGGTGTGTTCCTATAAGTGCTGCAACGGCAGCTTAGGCTGTGTACCCAAAGTGTAGGGA
>ULWH01008057.1_pt1 | contig 19448 bp, 24 predicted proteins | sample 1960201 | NCBI WGS metagenome assembly ULWH01 (sample SAMEA4835808, study PRJEB28245) | human gut metagenome | biome: gut microbiome; material: fecal sample | place: Denmark | collected 2008
CACTCAAAAACCGGACAGGCTGCTGTTGCTGTCACCTAAGCGGCTTTACTATTGGGTGGACATGATCAGCAAAAGCGCCGTGTCCATCCGTGAAAGTGAAATCAAATGCATCACCGTCGATGACCAGTGGATTCATGTAAAGACAACGACATTTGAGTTTCATATTTGTATGGTTTGTATGGGGGGATAGTCGATGAAAGAAACAGCTGTGTGCAGGCAGGAAAAGGCGAATTGTATCAGTTCAGATATTTTGGCTGATATGCTTGATGGTACGGATTTTTCTGTTTGGTCAGGCCGTGATCCGAAGAAGTATGTTTGGGAAGCGACACTGAAGTGCAAATATGCGCGGCTCACACAGAATCCGAATAGAACTCTGTTGTTATCGCCCGGCGGGAGTAAGAGAATGGCGAATCGAAGTACAGTTTCCATCAATGAGAGATCCATTGTGAGCATCGAAGAACTTGAGGACGACTGGATTCGAATTGTTACCACTTCGGAGGATATATATATCCACAAAGGAAAATAGCAAAAAACTCCCAAATAAGTATTGACAAAACAATAGATTGCGATTATACTATAGTCATAGGGGCGAGCGGCTACATACTAAAAAGAAAGAAGGCAATTGATGCAAAGCAAAAACGCCGCTCCTCGCTGGGGAGAGCTTTGGTATTGTGATCTTGGAAGTGAAGATGCCTGTACAGGGTCTACAATATATTGTGGAGTACGGCCGGTGCTTGTTACATCAAATAACAAATACTCAGCGTATTCATCGCAGTATCAGGTATATCCACTTACAACAAAGCGTACAAACAGGCGGTCCCCATCCCACGTAAATGTAGAACCGAATGATTTAAATGGTTTGTCACGGGAATCAACGATCATTGTGGAAAATCCGATGATCGTGGCAAAAGAGCAGATGTTATCCTATATCGGAGAGCTTGAACCGTGCTTGCTGCAGCAGGTTGCGATAGCAAAGGTAATGCAGGAACCATTACTTGCACTGGCCATAGGAACTGGTATTGAAGAGAGTAGTGAGTATCTCGCCGTAGCAAACTATTGAAAAGCCAATGCAAAAATCGTACAATGTACATATTGAGATGAGGAGGCCAGTATGGATATTTACGATGAGATCCTTGGCGAGTACGAAGGAGATACGACGAAATCGCCGATAGCGACGATATTAAATGACATCCGTGAGGCGGAGAAAAGAAACCAGGTGCCGCTTGAGCGGTTTACAAAAGAGCAGTATATCCAGTTGGTAAACGCTCGTATTTTCTCACGCTCCAGCATAGCGACGCGGTTGAGCAAGATCAAGCAAATTACAGAAAAGAAGTGTTCACGCTGCGGCATTTCGCAAACGGATGTTCTATTTGATTTCCCCACGCCGAAAGAGACGATCGAATATGCAATTGAGCAATATGTAAAAATCCTGTTTTCATCTTTTGGCGAATTCAACGAAGCACTAAAAAACAGATTTGATTTAAAGACGCATATAGGGCTGCGTTCCTATGTGTTCTGGGGACTGCTCTGGTGTGGGATACCGCATCAGAAAGTTGCCGGCATTCGAATGGAAGAAATTGATTTCCAGCACCAGAAAATTGGAGTTCACTATATACGGTATGAGATCATGAGTGCCGTAAAGAAATATTCAGAGATCAATAACTTCGATGTGGGCAGAAATGAATTCATTGAGATAGCAAACCGCGAGTATTTGTTTCCTGCGCTTAAGTATACTGGAGCGGAGCATCAAACGACCCTTTCGATACGCAATGCGTCTTATTTGCTTTTGGATAAGGCGGTCGGACACGATGGTTTGGAAATGAAGATACAAAATATGTCGTTTGACACTGTGCAGAAATCATCGCTGTTTGAACAGAAATTTGACATTGAGTCAAGTAAAGGCTACGATAAGGAAGAACGCTTCCTTACGAATTTGTTCCCGCAGTATATGGTAAAAGCCAAAAGAACGCATGTCGCTCACGAATATCTTGTTTGGAAGAAAATGTACAGATGACAGGCAAGGGGAAAGGCACGAAAGTGCCTTTTCTATAACACAATCTAATTATCAGTTAATACTTATGCGTTCAAACTTTATGCTTGAACGCCTCATGTGCCCTTAGCTCAATTGGTTAGAGCGCTGGCCTCATAAGCCATGAGTGACGAGTTCGACTCTCGTAGGGCGCACCATCCCCTTGTGGCGGTGCACAAGGTTACATTTGCGGTGCGGTGGATTTGGAACATCTGCTGTACGGACACACCGATATTGTCCTAGAAGATGCGAACGTGGCATCTGAAATGGGGGAAGTACCCAAGAGGCATGTCCTCGGTCAAACTTGCAGCCTGGAAGTTCAAGCTTCTGGTGTTTACATCGGATGCCTATTTACACAGGGCACTTGAGCGAACCTTGCATAGTGAAATCACTGCGCTACTTGCAGAACGAAAGTATCTATGCAATTATATTTTGCCATATAGTGGCAGGTCGGCTTTGTATTTCGTCCTCTGCTGACCAATCATACATTTGAACCTGCTGGTCATGAACAGTAGGCTCATGCAAGCGTAGCTCAGTTGGTAGAGCACCGCACCAGGAGGTATGTAGTAGGTTCAAATCCTACCGCTTGCACAATTTTTATGCCGTAATTAAATCTACGGTAACATGCTCGGTTATCCACAGCGGCCTGTGGAGCTGATTTGAAAGCAGATTACATCTATTGATATGTGAGGATCAACACCTCATCTGAGTGGCAAAATGTTTTGAGGAGAAGGAAGCATAATGGACGATTTGATAAGCCGAAAGGCGCTGATAAGTAGATTTGAAAGGTATCAAAGCGATTGCGAAGAAGAAAACGACATTATAGCGGCACAAGTATTTGCGGATTGCATATGTGAATTGCAAGACGCCCCGGCCGTTGACGCCGCACCGGTGGTGTGGGCTGATGTAATTGGGTTTGATGGATTGTATCAAATCAGCAATTTTGGAGAGTGCAGGAACAACAAAGGCGTCGTGTTAAAGCAAGGTATTAAGAGAACTTCGGGCACTTGTTACAAGACGGTTAACCTTTGGAAAGATGGAAAGTATCACAAGAAGTATATCCATCGCATGATGGCAGAAGTGTTTATTGACAATCCGAATAATTATGAGTTCGTAAACCATAAGGACGAGGACGGGACGAATAACCATCTTAGCAACTTGGAGTGGTGCACGAGAGAATACAATGTCAACTATGGTACTGCAAAGGAGCGGAGAGCAAAGAAGATACGAGGCGTACCTCACACCAAAGAACACAAAGAGAAAATATCGCAAGGACTAAAAGCGTATTATTCTGAGCATGAGGCGTGGAACAAAGGTCGCCCCAACTGCGGAGCCAAGATGGCCGGAGGGAATGACAATGATTAAAGGGAAATATGTCGCTACCATTGAGTTGAATTTCAATGTTGACGAAAGCACTGACGGATTACTTCCGTTTGAAACGTTGCAAGCGAAAGTAACATGTGGAGAACTTGACAAGGCAATTGTGGCCGTCATCTCAGATGAGTTTGGGGGGCTTTGTTCTGTTGGATTAAACAAACAGTATGCAGACCTGTATCTGGTAGACGGAGGAAATGACAATGACTGACAGAGAGGCGATTGCTCGTTTTGAGCCGTATATCGGGAACGAGTGTTACCGGGAAGAGTTTCAAGAAGCCTGTTCGCATGCAATCTCCGCCCTCCAAGAGCGTGAGGAACGGAGCAAGGGATGCCGATTCTGTTTTGACGCTACGATTGAACCAGACCTTGAAGGATGCGACCTTTCGTATCATTACGTTGGGGAATCTGAACAGCAAAAACGCATTATGATCAGGTCAGGTAACGGAAAGCCTGTGGCTATTATGTTTGAGGAATTGAGCGGCAATCAGTGGCACACTGTCGGTATTTATGAGCCAAAGTTCTGCCCCATGTGCGGCCGCAAGCTGAAAGGAGCAGACAATGGCAAGGCTGATTGACGCGAATGCGCTGTCGAAAAAATGGCAGGATATGCTTGATATTAAAACTGGAGAAAAAGAAGAAATCGCAGTATATAAAATTTTCGAGATACTCATCAAAAGGTTGAGCCAAGAACCAACCATCGACCCGGTGCATGCGGCCGGCGCGTGCTACTGCCGGGAGTGCAAGCACTGGAAAGAACATTATGACTATTGCAAAGAGTTTGCGGCAGAGCGCAATCAAGGTGATTTTTGCAGCAGAGGCCAGCGCCGGGAGGAGGATTGTGGTGACCGTGTTGACAAAAATTGAACGGGCCCCATTCGGCGCACCTACGCCGGAGGAAATCACGCACGACCAGATTGCAAAGCAACACTTTCTCAAGTATTGCGATGGCGTGAAATGCATTCGAGGTTCAGCACACTCTTTGAAAGCAAATTGGCATAATGGATTTTGCACCGAATGTGCGTTTAATCCATACAATATGGCCGCCGAGGCCGCGCTGGAGGAAATGGAGGCAGAGCATGACACGTGAAGAACTACAATCGGCAATTCAAGACTTTTGGGATGAGACGTTTAACCATAGCGTACATCCAGAGATAAGCGCTGAATCAAAGATGATTGCATTCCAGTGCATGATAGATGCAGCGAAACAAGAGCTTCCTCTGACATTAGAGGATCTGAAACAGATGGAGGGAGAACCTGTTTGGGTAGAAGCGTCAGGCATCACAAAATACGGGAGATACGCCATAGTGGATTCTGTATATGTGGAGGACAAGATTTTATATCTGCGTAGGGATTATCCGTGTCTTGACTACGGAGAATTGTGGCGTGCCTACCGCTCAAAACCGAAAAGGAGTGAGTAATTATGAAGTGCGAAAACTGTACCAAGTACGATGATTGCCGGATAGGCTCGGGCTTGACATGGCCGTGCGGGGCGTATGTGCCGAAAACAATTACAAATGCAGACCGCATCCGGGAGATGGATGAAAAGGAGATTTCGGTTTTATTGAGTGCTGTAAAATTTAGGCGAGAATGTTTTATAAAAATACCGGATTTTTTGAGTATCCAAGATGCATACAAATGGCTCCAGCAGCCAGCAGAGGAGGCAGACCATGAAAGCAATTCCGAACCATAGGGCGAACGGTATTTGCCGGTACTGCAAGCGGCGCGCATGCGGCCGCCTCAAACGCTGGTGGCATCGGTGGTTCGTTTGCGAGGAATGGACATATTTTAGAGACTATTATGAATTTAGGAGATAAAGAAATGACGAACGTTGTACTTGTACGGCATGAAGGTGACTTTAGTTGCAGTGGATATCTTTTTGAAACACCTGTGGATTTGAAAAAGGGGCAGCGCGTGCGTGTGAAAACGCGCCGGGGCGAAGTGGATGCTATTGTCATTCATGATAGCGCCGAAGTTGATGATAGTGTGCTTGCCATGATGGCGACTGTCTGTCATGCAAAGATTCCGCTTGCGCCTGTGGTTGGTGTGTATTCGCTCATTCTGGTAGGAAAGGCCGAAAATGTGTGTGTGGAGGAAAATCGGTGAAAGCATAGCTGTTTGACAAAAGAAAAAAACGGCCGGCAAAGCCGACCGTAAAATACTAGTTTTTAGCCTTTGAGGAATTCCAAGATTTCCTCTGTAGATTTTCCGCTTTCTTCGAGGGCTTTAATAAGGTTCTCTCTTTTTTCCTTTTCAGCTTCTTTGGCGGCGCGTTTTTCCTCCTTGAGCTGTTCTTTATAGGCTGCTTTTAACTCTTCTTTTGCTGCCTTTAAATCGGCTTCGAGCTTCAGGATTTTTTCATTGATCTTTGCAGCCTTTCCGGTATAAGTGACTTCTTTTTTGACTCCACGAGGCATAATTTACACTCCTTTTAAATCTGTGGTTGTTTTAAAAACAGTATACCACAGTTAATTATAAAAATAAACAAGAATTTACACGATCAGAGGGAAGAAGATGGCTATTAAAGTAATTTGTAATCGTTGTGGAAAGGAGATTGATGCAAACACATATAGTTTTTCTTATCACCAACAGTTGGGATATGGCAGTGTGCATGATGGCGATGAATTAAGTGTAGATCTTTGTCCGGAATGTACCGATGAGCTAATTACATATCTTACGGAAGAATGTACAATTCCTCCGCTTGCAGAAGGTGATGCCGTCTAGCAGTTTTATATGTCATAGAAGTAATATTAACAGTAAATCAAAATACATAACAGAGGAGAATCGTTTAATGAAATTTGAAATGAAGAAGCCGATTTTTGAGTGTCCGTATTGCCATGAGAAAATTGAGGGTGACTATGCAGCGTACCAAGAACATGTTCAGGTATGCTATGAGAAAGACATGGCACGACAGAAGTTGAAGAATGAAAAAGAGATTCGTTTGAAGAAACTTAATGAAGATGCAAAAAAGTTTGAAGAGGATTATCATTGTCAACTTGTATATTCCAGCGATGTCTATGATCCGTTTCGTGTGTTTCGACAGATTATGGCATAGTGTTTAAATGTGAGAAATGCGGATTCGAATTTGATGAACCAGCCGTATTTATAGACGGTCACGGCCTCGATTCACCGCCATATGAAGTCTGGAATCTGTGTCCTTCATGCAAAAGCGAATGGATTACTACGATTTGTTTGGAACAAGAGGAGGACGAAGAGTGACAAGGTGGTTTTGGATATTGCTACATATTTTCAATAATGTTTGCTGGAAGCACGCTAAGTGGAATGGAGACAATTTGATTTGCGAAAAATGTGGAAAGCTGATTGGGTTTAAAGTTCCTGTGAATCGAGGCGGAAAAACGTTTTACTTTTATCCGACGACACAAGAAGGTCTTATGCATCAAACTGAAATTTGTGATAGGTATAAGCTGTTGAACATGACCAGCATCAATTTCGATGCCGATTATGATTGACATAAAATAATTAATTTATTAAAGGAGATTCAACTTGGCAGAAAAGAAAAAAACTCGTTTGATTGATTTGGTACAGACTCGTGGTTCGTTTAGTGTTTCTGGTCTTGTGACTGGGACCGACAAGGATAGTTTCTATGAGGATAAGCTTACACAGAGCACCAAGAAACCATTCCGATCAGTTAATTTTGGAGTGAAAATCGACAAAGATGGCAGCTCTGTATATACATACCTTAATGGTATGGAACGTAAGTCCGTGTATTATTCTCGCCGGGAAGACAAGGCAAAAGGGATTACAAAGGACACACAGGAAGTGGCATGGAAAGATCGGTATACTTTCGATAAAGAAGGCTATCGAATGATTGGCGTAAACGTTGGTGTCAAGAAAATTGTTGATAAGAAGGGAAATGAAGTCAACGACAAAAAAGTTCTTACCGAATTCGATGCATGTGAAGAGATTGGCACGAACTTGAAAGATGACGCAAGCGTTTTTGTAAAGGGAAATCTTGAGTTTAGTACATACAATGATAAGCATAATGTTCGTTTGGTACCCACCCAGGTAAGTTTGTGCAGACCGATTGACATGGAGGCAGAAGACTACACTCCAAATGCACAGTTTACTCAGGTGATCGTTTTTACCGGGATCGAACCAAACGAAGATAAAACGAAATTTACGGTATCTGCAAAGATTGTCAATTATGAGTCGATTGAAGATGCAGAGTTTGTCATCTATGATTCGAAATTGGCTACTGCATTCCGCAAGAATATTAAGCCTTATTCGTCCATCAAAGTTTGGGGAGATATTATTGTAGAACGCGATATTGAAGAGGTTGAGGAAGCCAGTGTTTGGGGCACTGCAAACAAAATGGAACGCGTAAATTCGCCTACGCAACGCTTGTTTGTGATTACTGGTGCGGATCCTCAGACAATTGATACTGAAGAATATTCGGAAGATAAAATTGACAAGGCAATTGCTAAAATTGCAGCATCAAAAAAAGCTGAAGACGATTACGGTAGTTCTAATTCGAATGGTGGCAACTGGGGCAAGAGTCTTGAAAGCAACGATGAATTGGATGATGATGAGCCGTGGTGAGCCAATAAATGATAGATAAAGTAATCTAAAAAGGTAGGTGCAATATGAAGAAAAGTTCAAAAAAATGTGATTATTTGGACCGTGAGAGTTTGATTGAATTTCTAAACGAGGATATGAAAAGAGCTGATTTTTGGGCTACTGTTTCGTTAATTGCGGCAGGATGTTCAGTCTTTTTCGCTGTTGCTAATATTATGAGACTTATATTGTGGAGTTAACACATGTAAATCCGCTCCCACAAATTCCATTTTTGGAATATGGGATGCAAGTTTTGATGTTGCGCCAGCTGTAACTTTTTGCGCTTCGGTTATTGCGATTTCTTGTATTTTAGACTCGTCATTTGTGATGTAGTTATTTTGAATTTGGCCTTGTTGCAAATGTGCATTATCATGTAGACGTAAAGTTTCATTGTAAATTAGATTTTTGGCTATGCTTGCATACTTGTGCGCCCTAACGGCAGAAATGACTGCAACAATAGCGGAAACGACTGCGGCAATACTTTCCACGCCAGTGAGAATGGTATTAATGTTGTTTAAGTCCATAACAAAACGTCCTTCGCGGTTATTTCTTTTGCTTAGCGCTACTTATATCCCATATTATAACACAAAAATTTATTGGAGGAACTAATTTGGCAAGATTTAGAAGTGGAAATGCAATTCAGAGTAAGATTCAGATGATTCTATTTGGCAATCCGTTCACGGGAAAGTCAACAATGGCGCTGCAATCTGCATACCTAAAGAACCCGGACGGCTCTCCGTTCAAAGTGCTGTACCTTGACCCGGAGAGCGGTAGCGTAGATGATTATCTTCCTACACTTGCAGAGAACGGTGTTGATATGCGGAATATCCTTATTGCATATACGCAGTCAATTACAGAAGTTTTGGAGTTTATTGAACGGGCCAAGAATGGTGAGGATTTTTACATTCCAGACGATGATGGAAATGAAACAGACGAAGTATATCTCGACAGTGACGGGAAGCCCTTCCGACCGGATATGATTGTGGTTGACGGCGCAAGCGTTTTGAATCTTACCACAAAAACAAGTATTGTTGAGTTTTCAAAAAAGAGAGCAAAGGTAAAAGCTGCTGCTGCTGGCCTTACTGGAGACGAAAAATTCGTCAAAATTGAAGGCGCGGGCATGGAACTTAAGGATTACCAGACGGTCAATTTTAAAGGACAGGAATTGATTCTTGATTTGATGGGTTCCGGCAAACACTACATCGTTACTGCGCGAGAAACGGACGAAAAGATCACAAAGGAAATCAATGGTAAGGAAGTCACTGTTGCTACTGGACGTAAAATTCCTGATGGCTTTAAGAATATGGATTACAATGCGAAAACCTGTATTCGTATGTATCGTGACGAAGATGATTATACGACGGTTCGCGCTTTCGTTGTGAAAGATCGTACCGGCATTCATAAGGCTGGAGATGATATCGAAGATCCGTCTTTGCTCGATTATCAGGATTTGATTGATAAAACCTCTGGAAATAGAGAATTTGTCATTAAGAACACTATTCACGAGGCAATCAAAACAGAGGAGCGTAAATATGCAGAGGAAATTGGTGTAGAACAGAGCGAAAATGAAAATGAGCCTGAGGAAAACACCAATGAAGCAGAGGTGCTGAGAGACAAAATTACAGGTATGATCAATTCGTTGTCCCCGGTACTGAAGCAAAAAGCCAAAAAAGCCGTTGCTGACGCAGGTTTGCCCACGGCAATGCGTACGGTTTCTGATGTAAAGGTTCTTCATCAAATCCTTAAAGTCGTTCAGGATATTGGGTGATTGTCGTGAAGATTACGCGTAAATGCGGAATCTGCGGGGAAGAAATAAATCTTGTGTTAGACATTCTGGACCTCGTTTACGATGAGAAAACAAAACGATTTTTACATGCCAAATGTGAAAAAGAAAGACTTCTCAGCCGAAAACGAGGCAGAATGCCTTCGGATGAGGTGGATTCGCTTGTTGAGAAGATGTCCGTTGATGCTCGTGAAGCAATCGCAAAGTGTGTAACGCAAAAACGAAGATCGACAGGAAGCAGAAATAGGGAGAAAAATACTTCAGATAACCCCAAAAGATTGCTTACAGACTATTTGTTGTATACGTATGATTTGTCATGTATGCCTAAATACATATATGTAAAATTGGCCAGTGTGTACAGCGGAAAATATGAGGGATTAAAAAAACCATGCCCTCCTGAAGATTTGCTCGATATGTGGCAGCGTAAGCAAGCTTACCTTAATCGCGTGTATGAATACAACAAGCAAAAAGGCAATTGTATGGATTCAATACAACGCATTAGTTATGATTTGGCGATACTATTGAGCAGATATGATGGTTACTTGGAATGGAAAGAAAAGCAATCCCTTCTGGGAGAACAACAGCAAGAGTCCGCGAATGTTATATACGAAAACATTATACCACGTGCAAACAAACCCAATCGCCACAAAGGCGACGTATCAATTGCTGATGTACTCGACGAAATTTGAATTTCGGGGGGGGTGAGAAAATAGAAGAAACGGTATCGAATATTACCAATGAAATTATGGTTGTTGGTTCAATTTATCGTAACCCTAATCTTATCGTTGAATATAGTCAGTATATCAAAAGCAAATATGATTTTTTCGATGAAGCCACACGTTTCTTTTATGAGTGCGCAGTTACAATATTCGAGACACGCTCTCAGGCTTTGAATAAAACAGTTGTAGTAACATTCATGAGCGAAAATCAGGAGCGTCTTGCGCAGTATAAACTTTTGCGTGGTTGGAAAACAATCGCGGACTGGATGCAGCTTGCTGTTATAGATGATTTTAAAAATTATTTTGAAGTACTGAAAAAGTATTCCTTGCTTCGAGAATACCAGCGAAATGGTTTTAATATTGAGAAGATCATGTCGCACAAGTTGTTCGAAAAGTTTACTGCGTCCGATATTTACCGTATGATTCGCTCTAAAGCTGATCGGATTAATACTGTGATTTTGACGAATGACAGTGCGGAAATACTAAACAGCAATATAAAGGATACGCTGCATCATTGCATGGAAGCTCCCGATATGGGGTTGCCAATTCCGTTCCCAATTATGAATGATGTTTTTCGTGGCCTGAAAAAGAAGTCAGTTATGGCGGTTGGTATGCTCAGCAATGCGGGCAAAAGCAGATATATGGCAAAACTCATTGCATATATCACGCTTGTGCGTAAGGAAAAGGTTCTGGTCATGCTCAATGAGATGACTGTAGAAGAAATGCGATATGCACTTATCACAACAGTGATAAACAATCCCGAATTTCAGCAGTTGCATGGTATCAATCTGAATAAACAGGAAAGAGAAATCACTTTAGGTCTTTACAAGGACAAAAACGGAGAATTCATTTATCCTGAAAAAGATGATTGGGGTGATGTCACAGAGCCGATTGAGCATTACATCGAGCGTGTATCAAAGCTGTCATCTGAATATAACGATATCATGCATATCGCTGAATGGATTGAAGACCAAACACAGGGGCTGATTTTTACCAAGGATGTTTCAATGGCTTATGATGATAAAACTCTTGAATTTGAAATACGAAAAGCAAGTATGACGCAAGGCATTGAGTACGTTTTCTATGATACCATGAAAAACGATATCGCGACAGTTGGAGATTGGGCGGCAATGATGGTAAGCGTTACTAAGATCACGGAAATATGCAAACAACTGAATATGTTTGGCTATTTGTCCATTCAGCTTACTGACGATGCCAATTATATTGAACCGGATGAACTTGTCTCCAATCAAATCGCGAACTGCAAGGGATTGAAGCGTGTGCTGCATACATTGTTGTTATGTAAGGAGATACCGCCAAATAAGTTTTCGAAATATGGGTATGTTGCTTCTGAGACGGATTGGGGAGAACCGGCAAGACATGATTTAAATCCCAATAAAAGGTATTATGCCTTCAATGTTGATAAAAATAGGTTTGGCACAAAGCCACATCTTTTGTTTGAAGTCGATTTAAACTTGAACACATGGATCGAGGTCGGAGAGCTTGTAAGAAAGTGAAGGTGAGCTTTTATTGAAGTTCAAGACCTGAAGAATTATATTCTTGAGAATAATCAAATTGAAACAGTTTTAGAAGAGCTTGGGTGCCACCATATAACGCACAAAGGAGGGTACTATTCCTGCGGAAATCCAGATGGAGATAATAAATCAGCAATTACGGTATACGAAAATGAATTTATCTCAGTCGTAGATTACACGAGAGATATACCAAAGGTGGGCAACAGCTCAGACTTATTTTCTCTTGTACAGTTTTTTAAAAATGAATCCTTCTTTCAATCAATAAAAATGGTATGCGAGTGGATTGGAATCGATTATTACCATGATTTTGACGCCGATCTTCCTGCCAGTATACGAATTGCACAGGAGATTATTGAACTTAGTGGTGATATTGAAAAGGATTATGACAGTAAACCATTGCGTCCAATCAGTGAGAATGTTCTTTCGTATTACATGCCGTATGTAAATGATTTGTTTTTCATGGACAATATTGATTATGGCACGCAGGCTAAATTTGAGGTTGGATATGATGAACAGACAAACCGGATAACAATCCCAATCCGGGATGAAATCGGTACACTGGTTGGCGTGAAAGGCCGGATGTTTGGGAAGGCTCAAAAGGATGGAGAACTGAAGTATTTATATATTGAGCCAACCAATCGATCAAAAGTGTTATATGGTCTCAATCATACATACGATGCAATTCAAAGGGCGCATAAAGTTTATGTAGGGGAAGCAGAAAAAAGCGTCATGCAGCTTTGGAGCATGGGCATGTGCAATGCAGTCGCTACTGGCGGTAAAAAGGTGTCTCGACAGCAAATTGATATGCTCACACGTTTGTGTGTAGATGTCGTGTTCCTTTTTGATAAAGATGTGTCGCGAGAAGAGCTTGATACATTGGCGGGGCGATTTATTGATGAGATGCACGTGTATGCTGTTATTGACACCGTAGGTATCTTGGAAGAAAAAGAAAGTCCAACCGACGATCCGAAAAAATTTAAAAGGCTTATTTCAGAGTGCATAAAAAGAATAAAGTAGGTGACATAGAGCTGGATTACGAGCTTATTCCTGGAAGCAGAAATGATGTTACGAATATCGAATTTACAATATTAAAGAATAGAGGCATAGAAAACCCAAAAGAGTATCTTTCTTTGAAAAGTGACTGCCTGATTCCGTACCAAGATCTTGAAAACATAGACGTGGCTGTTAGTTGTCTGCTTGGTCATTTGGACGATGAAATTCATGTTGTCGTAGATTGCGATGTTGATGGTTATACATCTGCTGCGATGCTGATTTCATATTTAAAAGATCAGAAGAAAGATATAAATATTACATATCACCTGCATAGCGGAAAACAACATGGTCTTCAAAGTGATATTGAAATACCAAAATCTGCCCGATTGGTGATTGTCCCTGATGCTGGCACGAACGATATTGAATCATGTAAGGCATTAAATGAAGCAGGAATAGATGTAATAATTCTTGATCACCATATTGCTGAAACTGAAAATCCATATGCAGTTATTGTAAACAATCAGACATGCGGATACGCCAATAAAGAATTTAGCGGCGCGGGGATTACATACAAATTTTTGCAAGCGATTGATGAAGAATTGTGGACGTCATTTGCAGATAAATATATTGACCTTGCGGCCATTGGGAATGTCGCTGATGTGATGGATATGCGCTCCTATGAAACAAAGTATATCGCGGACAAAGGTATAGCATTGATTTCAAATCCTCTTATAAAGCAGTTGTGTGAGCAAAATAGTTTTAAAATCAAAGCGGATCCGACAATACATGACATTCAATTCTACATTGTGCCGGCTATTAACGCGGTGATCCGGGCAGGAAAATTGGCAGAAAAGGAACTTATGTTCAGAGCTTTGCTCGGAGAGTATGAACCCTTTAAATATAAGAAACGCGGTGAAAAAGAAGCAACGGAGGAAAGCATTTGTGAAAGAGTTGTTCGTCTTGCCACTAACATAAGAAACCGCCAAAGCAAGGCGTGTAAGCAAGGCCAAGATGCCATCCGTGATTTTATAGAGCGGTACAACCAGCGTGAAAATAAGATTCTTTTTGTCAATGTGACCGGGCTTCTTGACGAAGTATACACTGGTCTGACGGCAACACGAATCGCTGAAGAGTATACGCGGCCATGTCTGCTCCTTCGTAAGCGGAATGAAGATGAGAACTTGTATGGTGGCTCTGGGCGAAATATCAACAACGGTTCAATCGATAATTTGAAATTGTTTTTGGAATCAACGGGATGCTTTGAGAGCATTATGGGACACGAAAATGCCTTTGGGGTTGAAATCAAAAAAGAAAACATTCCCAAAGCAATTCAATCGTGTAATGAGAGATTGAAAGACAGCCCAATCTTGAAGTCGTATAAGTGTGACTTTGTCATTGGCAATCAGGAGCTTACTTTCCCTTTTATCAAGAAAATTGATGGAATGTCCAGATGTTGGGGACAAATGGTTGAGGAGCCGTACATTGCGGTTGAAGGTGTTCATCTTGACAAAAAACAGGTTTCACTTATAGGAAAGCAAAGCAATACTCTGAAGTGGAAAGACGAGGAAACCGGAGTTGAGTTTGTCAAATTCTCGTGCAATGAAACAGATCCAATCTATCAGGCACTCAACGATCCATATGATTCAACGGCAAGCTTTGATATTAATATCGTTGGCCGCGCGTCGATCAACGTTTATAAGAGCATGGCGACTCCTCAGTTTATCATTATAGAATATGAGGTGTTGTGATGTACAGCTCTCTTCACAATCATTCTGAATTTTCTGTACTTGACGGATACGGACATCCGCAAGAATATCTCGAACGAGCAAAGTCGGTAGGACTTAATGCATTTGCAATAACCGAACACGGCAATGCATATAGCTGGATTTATTTTGATGAACTAAAAAAGAATTATCCTGAAATCAAGATGATTTATGGTGTTGAGCTGTATGAATGTTTTGACATGTCAGTGAAAGACAGCAATAGTAAATACTTTCATCTTGTGGCTCTTGCTAAAAATGAGCGCGGTAGAGTGGCTCTCAATGAAATTGTCACACAAAGCAACTTTGAAGGATTCTATTTTAAACCGCGAATCGATTTAGCGCATTTAAGACCATATGCGGATGATCTTATTATTTTGTCTGCGTGTTTGGCATCAAAACTCGCCAGAGAATCAGACTATGGCCAGTGTGTTAAGTATATCAATGAGTACAAAAGCACATTCCCTAATTTCTTTCTTGAAATGCAAAGTCATAATACAGATGAACAGCGCCGATACAATCAAAAAGTGTTAGAACTGGCTGAGGCAACAAACACAGAGTTTGTTATTACTACGGATAGTCATGCTGCGACGAAGGATGATTTGTACTATCAAGCACGTCATGTTCAAATTGCTCACGACGATGAAACCCTGACAGAACTGTACGATGGCTGCTACATTCAGTCAGAAGCTGAGATTTATGAGGTTATGTCCTCTCAAATTGGAGAGGAGAACGTAAAGCTTGGCCTTGCAAGCACCAATAAGGTTGCCGATATGATAGAAAATGTGGATATGCCATTTCAGGCACCGCAACTTCCCACATATCCGTTGCCAGATGGATTTGAAGACAATCTTTCCTACCTCAAACATCTTACGGAGAAAGGATGGGAACAAAGAGGTTTCGATAAGCTCAGCGGCGCTGCACAAAGAATAAGGGAGAAACGGCTTGAATATGAACTTGGAATTATTCACCAAATGGGGTTTGATGGATACTTCCTTATTGTGTGGGACTTCATTAAATATGCGAAAGAGAATGGACAGGCGGTAGGAGACGGCCGTGGTTCTGGCGGCGGCTCTATTGTGAATTTTTTGCTTGGAATATCAGAGCTTGACCCTATTGAAAATGATTTGATTTTTGAACGCTTCTTGAATCCGGAGCGTGTAAGTATGCCAGACGTCGATTGTGATTTCTCGAATCGTGAGTTTATTGTTGATTATCTTACGCAAAAATACGGAGAAGACCACGTATGCCAAATCATTAATTATTCGTATATAACCCCTATCGTGGCAATCAAAGATGTAGGAAAAGTACTTGGCATTCCGTATAGCGTCTGCGATCGAATAAGTAAAAAATTCACGTACAAGACGTTTGAAGAGTGTATTGAAAATAATAAATCACTACTCGATGATTATAGTGAATACGATGAGCTTTTCCGAATAGCTTCTCATATTTCCGGACGGTTGCGCAACGTGAGCATACATGCTGGCGGAGTTGGCATTGTTGATGCAAAAATTACAGATTATATGCCAATGAAACTTGGAAGCAAAGGCGAACATGTCATTCAAGTCGATAAGAAAAAGGTTGAGGAAATCGGAATCATCAAGTTCGACGTACTTGGTGTTTCAACCCTAGCGGTTGTTCAAGAGGCAATGAAAGACATTGGACTGTCAGAATGGGATCTTAGCGTAAACAATCCTGAGTTCGCGAATGACACGGCAATGTACGAATTGCTTGCAAGCGCAAGGACAAATGGCGTGTTCCAGGTTGAAAGCAGCGGTATGCGCGATTTGCTTTTGAGGTTGAAACCGACAAACCTCGAAGATGTTTCGGCCGTGCTGGCACTGTATCGTCCAGATAGCATGGGTGCTCTTGAAGACTATATCAATCGCAAAAACGGTGAAAAGGCAATAACCTACATCCATCCCGACATGGAACCGATTTTGAAAAAGACTTATGGTTGTATGATTTATCAGGAACAGCTCATGGATGTTGTCAGGAAATTTGGAGGCCGTAGCTACGGAGGGGCTGACAAGTTTAGAAAGGCTATCGGCAAAAAGAATATTGAACTTGTAAAAGAAGAGTCTGAGAAGTTGTATGGAGAAATTATTGCAAACGGATATCCTGAAGGGATTGCAAAACAAATCAGCGATGATCTCAAAGAAAAAGGCGGATATCTTTTCAATAAATCGCACTCTGCGCTTTACTCCATTCTAACGCTCAAGACTGCGTATTTGAAAGCGCACTACCCGGAATACTTTTTTAAGGCGTTACTCAACCAGAACCGCAATGATTATGGCGTAATAAATAAGTACATCATAGACACAAAGGCGTTTGGCATTAGTGTATTGCCTCCCAATATCAATCGGTCAGAACGATATTTTACGGTGCATAACTCTAAGATACTGTTTGGTCTTGAGGCCATCCGAGGGGTTGGGGAAAAGGTTGTAGCACAAATTTTAGAAGAACGTAAAACGAATGGGCCATTCACGGGGCTTGAAGATTTTATCACGCGTGTTTCTCCGTCCACTGCGGTGGTGGTATCGCTCATAAAAGCCGGCGCGTTACCATGCAAAGACAAACGTGAGTTGTTGGAGCGTTATGCGCAATCACTTTTTGAGCAGAAAGAATACACACCGGTAAAAACCATTTACACGCATAAAGTCATGCTCAATAAATATGGAATTGATTGTTCGGTGATTAAAGGCAAGGAAGAACGCCTGGCTTTGCTTAACAGTAGAAAACGCATTGAATTTTATACCTATCAGGAACAAAGACGCATGAAAGAGATGCATGAGTTTGAAGAAAAGTATATGCAGAACGAAGCGTTTTGGGAATTTGAGGCGTTGTCCATTTTTCTTGGCGTCAATCCATTCGAATACGCATATCAGTACATCAATGTGGATTATGATGAAGCTGCCCCTGATACCAATGTAACAATCGTAGGTATCATTGCCAATGTTCAAAAGAAGAAGGACCGAACAGGAAAACAGTTCGCTTTTTTGAATATGTACTCTGTGTTTGGTTTAATGGAGGTTGTTTGCTGGCATACACAATTCAAACAGAATGAAGATATTATCAACAGAGGTGCTCAAGTGGCAATGCTGTGCAAAAAAGGAAGCGATGAAAAGCTTACGGCAGTAAAAGCAATTAAGCCATATACACAGTGGTTAAAAGATAGAAAAATATCAGACATTTAGTGTCGGAAAGGAGTAGCAAGTATTTCTGAAAGATTAAAATTTACAATTGTCCCTCAGATACAGCGATACTATGGCAATGACTTTGGAGTATATGTTTTTTCAACAACTGATGATATTCCAAAATTTGACGAGCGCGAGGTTTCGCCTTTTGACGATGAAGAAGCAACCCAAAAAACAAAATGGTCAATTCTAGTTGGCAATATGCAGCAGTTAACAGTCGGCCAGGAGTATGACGTTGAAGCGGAATTGGTATTCAATAAGAAATATAAATCTTATCAGTATAAACCGTACGTGGTGATTTCAAAGCGGCCATCTACGAGGGAAGAACAGGAAAAGTTTTTACATGCATTACTGACTAATAGTCAGGCAAATGCTCTTATCTCTGCTTATCCCAATATTGTAAATGAAATTATAGAGGGAACGGATAATGTGGATTTGCAGAACGTCAAGGGAATAGGATACGCAACATATGAGCGTATCAAGGATATGGTGCTCAGCAATTATGTGATTTCCGATATTCTTTCTCTTCTTCAGCCACTTGGGGTCAGTTATAAGATGATTCAAAAGCTATTGTCCGGAGAGCCTAATCCATCGCTTCTCAAAGCGCAATTGCTGGATAATCCGTATATCATGACACGCATCAGAGGGCTTGGCTTTAAGCGTGTCGATGGTCTTGCGCTCAAATTGAATCCACAAATCATTGATTCGCCTAAGCGTGCGATAGCGTTCGTTAAATGGTTCCTGAATGAATCAGCTGAAACAGATGGTAATACTTGGGTCACAGTTGATGTGCTCGAACAAGCTGCAAAAGATAATATCCCGGAATGCAAGGATGCATATTGCAGGTTAATATCTCAAGAACGGCAGAGTGAAATGCTCCTTCATTTTGATGGTGCCAAAGTTGGGTTGAAGCGGTATTTTGAGTTGGAGACAGGCATTTATGACATTTTGAAGGAAATCGATTCATACAGCGATGATTGGAATCTTGATGCAGAAGACGCTGTTGGCGAAGCAGAACATGACCTTGGCTTCACTTTTACTGAGGAACAACGTGCGGCGGTCAGGAGCGCCTTGAATCGTAACTTTTCGTGTATTTGCGGATTTGCAGGCACAGGTAAGTCCACATTGCTTAATGCGATTGTAAAAGCGTACAAATATAAAACAGTGTCGTGTTGTGCTTTATCGGCTAAAGCCGCGCAAAGAATCGTAGAAGCCACTGGGCATGAAGCGTCTACGATCCATCGGTTGCTTGGGTGGAACGGAAAGTCATTTATCCATGACAACAACAATCCGCTTGCGGCTGATGTTGTTATTCTCGATGAGGCGTCAATGGTAAATGTCGAGTTGTTCTATGATCTTATCAGAGCTGTGAAGACGGGCGGAAGGCTTATTGTGTGTGGAGACAATCGGCAGCTCCCTCCGATTGGTGCTGGCAATGTGTTCAGTGTGCCCTTCCCGGTTTCGTGGACAGTAAAAATGAAGA
>ULWH01035033.1_pt1 | contig 19432 bp, 19 predicted proteins | sample 1960201 | NCBI WGS metagenome assembly ULWH01 (sample SAMEA4835808, study PRJEB28245) | human gut metagenome | biome: gut microbiome; material: fecal sample | place: Denmark | collected 2008
GGATTTTTTCTTAGGTGTCCAACTTCATTTTACAATCAACCCATTAATTTTTTTGTGAAAAATGGAGTAAATGATTTTATTTCCGGGGAAATGAAGTGAGATTGTGAGTGATTGGGAGCTCACCGCACAATCGAGTAAGCAGGGTTGATATTGGTGCACGAGAGGGATTCAAATGAATAAGTTTAAACACGATATTCTGCTCAGAATTGTAAAATCGATAAATATTATTTTAATAACAATACCATTTGCAGTTTGTTGGTTTTTTTATTATGCAGATCACGTGGTGTCACCCTTTTATTCGAAGGGGAATTGGCTTGTGATTTTGCTTTTCCTTGTTTTTTACATCACTTTTGGACGCATATATGACGCTTTTCTTATATCAATATACTCTGTCGCTGAAATCATGTATTCACAAATACTTTCGGCAATGCTGTCTGACGGAGTCATGTATGTCATCATTTGTTTGCTGTCCAAAGGCTTCCCCAATCTGCTCCCAGGCATTTTGGCAATTGCCGGGCAGCTTCTTCTTTCAGTGCTATGGGCACGCGGAGCAAGACGATGGTACTTTCGGACGTTCGAACCACAGCCTACGGCAATCATTTATGATGAGCGCAGAGGAATAAGCCGGTTAATTGAAGAGCATGGATTGAAAAATAAATACGATGTTCAGTATGCCGTGAGTGTAGACAAATGTCTGGAAAACATAGATATGTTAGCCAATATGAGCACGGTGTTTTTAAGTGGTATTCACAGCCATGAACGGAATCTCATTATCAAGTACTGCGTTGCAAATGATATCAATGCCTTTGTAATCCCTCGTGTAGGCGACACACTTATGTCAGGCGCGCATCCTTTCCATATGTTTCATTTGCCGATGCTGCGTTTACAGCGATATGCTGCATCTCCGGAGTACTTATTTATAAAGCGCGCGTTAGATATTGCCTTTTCAACGATTGCGCTTATTGTTTCCTCTCCTGTTTTTGTTATAACAGCAATTGCAATTAAAGCGGTTGATGGAGGCCCTGTGTTTTACAGACAGCGCCGTCTCACGAAAGATGGAAAGCTGTTTGACGTATTAAAGTTCCGAAGCATGCGCGTAGATGCGGAGAAGGATGGTGTGGCGCGCCTCTCCACCGGAGAGAATGATGACCGCATTACACCGATCGGGCGCATTATCCGAAAATGCCGCATTGATGAGCTGCCGCAGCTTATATGTATTTTATCTGGTGATATGTCTATTGTTGGCCCGCGTCCGGAGCGGCCGGAAATCGCCATGGAGTATGAAAAGGAGTTGCCGGAATTTGCATTGCGCCTGCAGGCCAAAGCAGGATTGACAGGTTATGCACAGGTTTATGGAAAGTACAATACTACGCCGTATGACAAATTGCAGATGGATTTGATGTACATAGCTCATCCGAGTATCATTGAGGATTTTAAGATCGTATTTGCGACGGTTAAGATCCTGTTTATGCCTGAAAGTACGGAGGGTGTCTCCGAGGGACAGACAACTGCGATGAGCGGGGAGAAGCGCTGACATATCGTTGGTTTTTGGCCGGATTTTCCCTGAAGAAATGAATGATTTTTGAATAGGGTATCAGGAATATACGAATAGGTTGTAGTTGAAATGCAGGAAAAAAGATTGTGAGAAACGGACGCAGAGGCCCGATATGCAAGCAGCTGTGATGCGCACGATAGTATAAGAGCTTTAGAAAAAGGAACGGCTCAGACTCCTTGAGATTGAGTCTGGGCTGTTTTGATGTGGAGAGAGGATTTGCTGCATGAAAAAGGCGGTTATGCTGATTAACGACACGACCTACGCATTTAACTTGCGTGGTGCGATTATTGAGAAACTGGTTAGTGAAGGGTTTGAAGTTGTGGTTGTTGGCCAACTCCTGGAACACCAGGATAAGCTAAAGGCAATGGGAGCCAAGTTGGTCGGTGTTGAAACTGGTCGCCATGGAACAAATCCTTTCTCTGATCTGCAACTGATGTACACATATAAGAAGATTTTGAGAAATGAAAAGCCCGATGTTGTTCTCACCTACAACATTAAGCCCAACGTATATGGTGGCATGGCCTGTCAGCATTTAAAGATTCCATACCTACCGAATGTGACTGGATTGGGTACTCCGGTTGAGAATCCGGGCAAACTCCAGAAGCTAACGATTCAGTTATACAAAATGGGCGTAGCAGGTGGAGCGTGTGTGTTTTTCCAGAACACTGATAATCGAGTATTTTTTGAGAAACACAACATGTTGAAGGCGGGAAGCAGAACACGGATTTTGCCTGGTTCAGGTGTCGACCTCGCAAAGCATCCTGTATTGCCGTGGCCTGAAGACGGAAAGGTACATTTTTTATTTGCAGCTCGTATGATGAAGGAAAAGGGAATCGACCTATTCCTTGCGGCAGCACATAAGTTCGCAAATGAGAACACAATTTTTGATGTGTGCGGTGCCTGTGATGATGAGAATTATAAGAGCATTCTGAACAATGAAAAGTGTGTCGTTTATCATGGCGAACAGAAAGACATGACGCCTTTTTATAGGGAGTGCTCCTGTTTCCTATATCCTTCCTATTATCCGGAGGGAATGAGCAACGTGCTGCTGGAGGCTGCAGCATCTGGCCGCCCGGTTATTGCCGCTGATCGTGCGGGATGCCGTGAAACATTGGACGATGGAGTTACTGGATTCCTTGTTCCAGTTAATGATGAAAAGGCAGCCATCGAGGCAACTGAGAAAATTTTGCGGATGAGCAGTGAAGAACGTAAGATCATGGGACAGCGTGGCAGCGAGAAGATTCGGAGAGAGTTTGATCGTAAGCTAGTTGTAGAGGCTTATTGGGAAGAAATTGAAGCTATACGAGGGACAAAATAATGGATTATAAGAAAATCATTAAAAGCAGGGCTGTAAGAATCAAAATCATGCAGGCTATGAGCTTTGTTCCTGATAAGTGGATGCTGAGCTTGCAATACAAGATTAAGACCGGCAGGAAACTGAACTTGAAGAATCCACAGCGTTACACAGAAAAACTGCAATGGTACAAGATGTACTACCGCGACCCGGTTATGAAGCAATGCGTGGATAAATATGAGGTTCGTAAATATGTAGAAGATTGCGGCCTCGGTTCCATCCTGAATGAATGCTATGGCGTGTATAACAGTCCAGACGAGATTGACTTTCTCAACCTTCCGGACTCATTTGTTCTGAAAGATACACTCGGGGGGGGTGGAAACTCGGTTATCTTAGTGCCGGATAAAAGCAAGTTGAATATTGAACAAGTAAAGCAGCAGATGGCACAGTGGGTTGCGGAGTCAACAAGTGTAAAACATCCGGGCAGGGAGTGGGTATACGATGGTATGCCCCATCGCATTATTGCAGAAAAGTTTATTTCATCGAACCCCGAAACGGGCGGGTTGATTGATTATAAGCTCTTTTGCTTTGGCGGAAGGGTAGCCTGCTTGTATGTGATGGGAAATCGCGAAAATGGATTAAAAGTTGGAATTTATGATCGGGATTTTCGTAAGTTGGATGCCTATATCAGTTATGATGAAAAAATGGAAACTGAAGCCAAAAAGCCGGAAAATTTTGAGGAAATGTGTGAAATTGCGGAAAAACTTTCGGCAAAATTCCCCCATGCTCGAATTGACTTATTTGATCAGAACGGAGTCATTACCTTTGGAGAAATTACGTTCTTTTCAGGTAGTGGATATACACTATTTAATCCTGACGAATTTGATTTCCAGCTTGGTGATTTCTTTCAGCTTCCGCAGAACACGAAGGCATAACAGCTGCTTCATAATATTTTATGAGTTGTGACGTAAAAGACATTGCGCTGAAAAATAAAGGAGCAGAAAAGTAATGAAAAAAGTGGAAGAATTGCCTAAAGTATCAATCGTTATTCCGGTCTATAATGGGTCGGACTATTTGGATAAAGCTATTCAGAGTGCTTTGAACCAAACGTATCAAAACGTTGAAATCATCGTGGTCAATGACGGCTCAAACGATGGCGGCAAAACGGCTGGGATAGCAAAATCTTACGGAGATAAGATCAGATATATCGAGAAGGAAAATGGGGGCGTTTCGTCTGCATTAAATCTCGGCATTGAAGCGATGACGGGCGAATATTTTTCGTGGCTCAGCCATGATGATGAATACCGAGATGAGAAAATCGAAAAACAGGTAGATGCGTTGCGGGCATTCAAAAATGACAGAATGATTGCCCTGTGTGATACAGAGTTTATTGACGAGGATAGCAGGGTTCTTGATAAACCGTGGGGAACGCCTAAATCCGGCGTTTACAACAACGAGCAAGCACTTTTACTGATGAATAAAAAATCGCTGAGCGGAATTTCACTTTTGATTCCCAAGACAGCATTTCTTGAATGCGGAGGCTTTGATACTACCCTGCGTTTTACACAGGATGCAGATATGTGGAAGAGGATTTTCCTCAACGGCTATTCCCTGCTGGTAGATAGAACGATTTATGCCCGCAGCCGGCTGCATGGAAAGCAGCAGACGAATACGCATCGGGAAAGATTCAGGGAAGAGAGCGACAGAACAATTCCGGCTTATTGCGATAAGCTGTGCGAAAAAGGATTGTACAGCGTTGCGCAGGCATTACTGCTGAAGTTATACCGAACTGATTTGATTCATAGTGCGAAATATGTTGAAACGAAGCTGATGGAACGGGGGCAACTGCCGCTTACTGTTCGGTTAAAAGCGAAAGGAAATCAGGCTTATGGAATAATCAGACCGATGATTCGGCAAACATATTATAGGCTGAAGTTCGGAATTGAAAGTAAGGATTCAAAAGGATAATGGTGGTTTGAATGAGAGTTGTCCAAATCAATGTGACATATGGAAACGCAGATAGTACTGGGCGAAATGTGAAGGAGCTTCATGATTTTTTTCTAAAAAAAGGATTGGACTCACACGTCTATGTGACCGCTGTTAATGATCATTCGGAACCTGATAAGAGAATTCACTTTTTTTCCTCTCAGCGAGATAAGCAGAGTCATGCGTTCTTATCCAGGCTTACGGGTATGCAGGGATACTTTTCGTATTTTTCGACCCAAAAGCTCATTTCTGAGATGGATGAACTCAAGCCGGATATTGTAATGCTTCATGTGCTGCATAGTAATTGCATGAACTTTCCAAGTTTGTTTGCATTTTTAGCCAGTAAGCATATTGCGACTGTCGTAGTTCTGCACGATTGCTGGTATTATACAGGACATTGCTGCCATTATACATCGGTGGGATGCGATAAGTGGAAAAAGGAATGCGGAAAGTGTCCACAAATACACCAGTGGAACAAGAGCTGGCTTTTTGACACGGCTCACAAATGTTTACGGGACAAGAAAAAGTGGTTTGAAGCAATTCCCCGTCTTGGCGTGGTCGGTGTGTCGGACTGGATTACAGGAGAAGCCAAAAAGTCAATTCTCAAGGACGCAGCTATAATCCAACGAATCTACAACTGGATTGATCTTGAAACCTTTAGGCCGAGAAATACAGTGAATTTACGAAAGCAGCTTGGGGTTACAGAAAATGAGAAGGTGCTACTGGGTGTTGCATCTGCATGGAGCGAGCGGAAGGGGCTGCAGGAAATGCTTTTGGCTGCTAAGAGCATACCAGATTCGAAGGTTGTCATGATAGGAAAAATGCCAGAGGATACTGAAATTCCTGAAAATATGATTTGTGCAGGGTTGGTCAGAGATCCGGTAAAGCTCTCGGAGTATTACTCCATGGCGGATGTTTTTTTAAACCCTTCTGTTCAGGAAACATTTGGAAAAACAACAGCGGAGGCTATGAGCTGCGGTACGCCCGTAATTGTATACAATACGACTGCATGTACGGAACTGGTTGGACAAGGCTGCGGAAAAGTAGTAGGGAATATGGAGATACCAGAATATTTGAGTGCTGTGCAAGAACATCTGGGGAAACCGAAAAAATCAAGTGTCTGTCGCCAATTTGCAGAAAATAATTTTGCATATCATGATTTGTGTGGCAAATACATGGAGTGTATCAGCCAACTTTATTTAGCCAAAAAGCGGAGGACCGGAATTTGAATAAAATGATTATTAGAATAAATCATCAAGAGGTGGTTTCATTCTTATTGACGCTACTAACAGTGTGGATGTCAAGAACGGTCTTTTTTGGAATCGTTAATCAACGCATAACATGGCTGGTATACTGTGGATGTATTTTAGCTGCATTGTTCTTGGTTCGCATTCCGGTTATACGTTTTAAAAATATAATGACAAAGTTGCTGGTGCCACTTGCTCTTTTTTTAATAAGTATCATCTTATATTTCAGCGAAATGAGTTCAAGCAGCATAAATGCGGTGTTAGGATATATTGTCATGATGCTCTGCGGAGCAATGACGGCTATTTTGGTCGAACCGCAGCTATTTGCGAAGCACTATATTCGGATTATTGCCGTGTATTGCCTTATCTCACTGCCATGCATACTTATCGCAAATACAAATGAATCGCTGGCATATATGCTGTGTCAAAGCGGATATGATTGGAAAACACAGTATGGATATTCTCCGTTTTACACATGGGGAATGAATGGAACAATCAGCTTGCGAAATTCTGGTCCATTTTGGGAACCGGGAGCATTTCAAGGATATATATGGATTGCAGTTCTCTTTATGCTCTTTGATGTTGATGCAAAATGTACAAAACACAGAAAGACCATCTTTGCATTATTCATAATCACATTGTTGACTACACAGTCTACTACAGGATATGTGCTTCTTGTTCTTGCATTTATGCTTTTCAATGGGAGAATTTTACGATTGCTTGAAATCAGGAACATGAATACGAAAGTGATGATCGGTATCCTTATATTGCTTATTGGATTGGTTTTTCTGAGCACATCGACTGTGATTACAAATAAAATTGGAAATGAGAATAATGTATCTGCCCAAATGAGGAGAGCAGATATCTTGACAGGTGGTCTTTTGGCACTGAAAGCAGGTCCGTTTGGTTTAGGGGAAACTTGGACAAGAAATTCGCTGAGAATGTCAATGGGGTTATACAAGGATGATTCGGCGGGACTGATACAAATCACATATACATTTGGTTGGATGATGGGACTCTACTATATTACATCTTTGTGTGGCATAGCAAAAAGGCTTTTCAACACAGATACTCGGAGTGAAAGAATAGGTATTGCTATTTTATTGGTAATTCTCCATTTAACAGAGGGCCTTTGGTCTTTACCATTGTTCTGGGTTTTGCTATTTGAACATTGCGAAAGGAATACAGCGTAATGGCATTGTATTATCTAACATATTATCAGCCGAAATCTATGACTGATTTGAAGCTGAAAATTAGTCCAGCGGGACAACAGAAGTCTGCATATCTTATTGAGAAACTAGACAATGTTGGGAACGAATATACAGTGATATGCCTGGCGGAATCAGATACAAAAGACGGCTCGCACGGAACGATAGAATTTAATATATCGAAAAACGGACAATTCGTCGTATGGAAAGAATTTGCAAAGCCAAATAGGGTTGCGGGAAAAATTCATTTCTATTACCGTCGGCAACAATTAAAACAGTTTCTCTCAGGGTTGAATCCCAGTGACACAGTGATTGCATATCATTCTTTGCAAACTGCTGACATTTTTTATAAGTATAAAAGGGAAAAAAGGTTCAAATTTGTTCTAGAGTTGGAAGAAATCTATCAGGACGTTGTAAATTGTGGCCCCCAAAAAGCTGCATGGGAACGAAAGGTTATCACAGCGGCAGATGGATATATTTTGGCAACAGAAGCTCTTTCCAAGGAGATTCCGGCAGAACGGCCGTATATTGTTGTAAACGGAACCTATCATTCTGAGTTTGAACGAGATGCGGGCTTTGCCGATGATAAGATTCACTGCGTCTATGCGGGAACTTTTGATCCGACCAAGGGAGGAGCTGCTGCTGCTGCTGCTGCTGCTGAGTTTTTGCCGGAAAATTATCATGTCCATATCCTTGGATTTGGAACAGAGGAACAGAAAAAGCAGCTACTAGAGCGGATTGCAGTTGTACAGAAAAAGGCAAAGTGCACCCTCACATACGATGGGCTGAAGTCCGGGGAGGAGTATATTCGTTTCCTGCAAAGCTGCCAGATAGGTCTTTGTACACAGATCCCGGATGCAAAGTATACCGAAACATCTTTTCCCTCGAAGGTGTTGGTGTATCTTGCAAATGGCCTGCGGGTTTTGTCGGTGAGAATCCCAGCGGTAGAGAATTCGGCGGTCGGTGGAATCCTCTATTACTATGACAAACAGTTGCCGCAGGAAATTGCAAACGCAATTATGGATATCCCGATGAAAGAAGACTATAACAGCAGGCAGATTCTGAATCAGCTGGATAAAGATTGCGAAAAAAATCTAAAACGGTTGATGGAGATAATTAATAATGAACCTGATTGAGAAACTTAAATCGAAAGACAATACAGGAATTGTTCTTCGTAACACCTTGATGGCTGCAGTGGTAAAAGGTGGGTCGCTATTTATTGCACTGTTTACGACCCCGGCTTATATGCACTTCTTCAATAATGACGAAGTGCTTGGTGTTTGGTTCACACTGCTTTCTGTACTCGCATGGATCTTGAACTGCGATATGGGTATAGGCAATGGCCTGAGAAACCACCTGGTCTATGCGATCAATGAGAAAGACTGGGGCAAGGCTAGAAAATACATTTCATCATCATACCTATTTCTTTCCGGAATCGGCGTGATTATTCTTCTGGTTGTAGTGGTTGCAGGAAACTTTGTGAGTTGGAATAAGGTTTTTAATATTCAACTTGATTTGGTGGATGCAGGCACAATGACAAAAGTGGTACAGATTCTTCTGGCATCTATTATCCTCCAATTCGTTTTGCGGCTTGTTACATCGATTTTGTATGCCTTGCAAGAAGCGTTTGTTCCAGGGTTGCTAAATCTCTCAACCAACGTTATGATGCTGGGATTTGTACTTCTTTCCAATGCGTTGGGCAAAAACAATAGTTTGGTATCGCTGGCGTCTGCTTATCTCATGGCAGTCAATCTGCCGCTTATCGTTGCAACATTCTGGGTTTTTATTTGCAAGATTCCAGAAACTCGTCCTTCCGTTGCTTTTTTCAGGAAAGATTATGCAATGTCTGTACTGAAGGTCGGAACTGCTTTCTTATGGCTTCAAGTCATCGCAATGGTCGTTGATAATACCAACAATTATCTCATTACATTGTTTGTTGGCAATTCCGCAGTCGTGGAATATCAGGTGTATAACAAAATTTTCAATCTGCCGATGACCATGGTGATGCTGGTTACAACGTCGCTGTGGTCTACGATTACAAAGGCTAAGGCCGAAAACGACTGGAAGTGGATTCGGGCGAGCTACAGCAAATATATGAAAATTGCTTTCTTGCTTGGAGCAGCAGAGTTTGCAGTAATTATTCCCCTGCAGTGGATATTTAATTTCTGGCTTGGAGACAAAACAATTCCAGTTAATTATGGGATTGCGGTGATTTTCGCTTTGTCGGGAACTGTTATGAGCCTACGAACAATACTTGCGAATTATTCAAATGGGTTGTGTGAATTGAGAGTGCAAACGATTTATATGACCATCGGTGCAGTGGTCAATATTCCGCTTGCGTATGTATTTTCGCGCATTTCCGGAAGCTATATCGCTATCGTTTTGGCAAACATCGTTTCGATGGCTCCATACTGCATTGCACAGATGCTGTGGTGCCGGAAATATTTCAAGGCGAGGATAGAACAGTAAATGTAAAAGACGAGAGAGAAAAATTTATTCCTTGATTATTTGAAAGGAATTGCAATCCTTATGATGTTGTGTTCAGCATGGCAGTGGAGCATCATTTTTAGAAAAGAATAGCTAATAACGGAATGGCGACAAGTAATCTGTTTGATAGAAAAATTGATGAAACAGTGGATTCGGATATTTGTAAACGGATAAACGTAAATCTACTGTATGATAAAACGAATATGTAGGAGGGAAATAATATGTCTACATTTGATAACGCAACCCTTATGATTACTGGTGGTACTGGTTCTTTTGGCTCTACCGTTCTAAAACACTTCCTTGACTCTGACCTCAAGGAGATTCGCATCTTCTCCCGTGACGAAAAAAAACAGGATGATATGCGCCACGAGCTTCAGGCCAAGCATCCTGAAACTGCCAAGAAGGTGAAGTTCTACATTGGTGATGTCCGCAATCCCCAGTCTATCCGTGACGCAATGCCCGGTGTGGACTACATCTTCCACGCCGCCGCTTTGAAGCAGGTTCCTTCCTGTGAGTTCTTCCCCATGCAGGCGGTTCAGACCAATATCATTGGCACGGATAATGTGCTTCACGCTGCCATCGATGCAGGCGTTAAACGTGTAGTATGCCTGTCAACCGACAAAGCCGCTTACCCCATCAATGCCATGGGCATTTCAAAGGCTATGATGGAGCATGTTATCTATGCCAATGCCCGTGTGGCCGCCGAGCGCGGCGGTACGACCATTTGCTGCACCCGTTACGGCAACGTCATGTGCAGCCGCGGCAGCGTCATTCCGCTGTTCATCGACCAGATTAAGTCAGGCAACCCTATCACCATTACAGATCCCAACATGACTCGTTTTCTGATGAATTTGGACGAGGCTGTGGAACTGGTTATGTTTGCTTTCCAGCACGCCAATCCGGGAGATTTGTTTATTCAGAAGGCGGATGCTTCCACCATCGGAGATTTAGCTAAGGCTGTGCAGCAATTGTTTGGTGACACTGGCACTCATATTATTGGCACCCGCCACGGCGAGAAGTTGTTTGAGACTTTAATGACCCGTGAGGAACGTTTGCGTAGTGAAGACATGGGCAAATATTTCCGTGTTGCCGCGGACGACCGTGACCTAAATTACGATAAGTTTGTGGTCAAGGGCGAAGTACATACTATGGCAGATGAATCATACACAAGTCATAATACCAATCGTCTGGATATAGAGGATACGGTGAAGAAGATTATGACCACCGACTACGTGCGAAACGCGCTGGCGGAGTGGGAGGCAGAGCGCAAGTGAACATCTTGGTAACTGGTGCCAAGGGTATGGTTGGAACCGCCCTGTGCAACAACCTGAAAAACATCCGGGACGGCAAGAACAAGACCCGCCCGGCATTGCATATTGAAGAAATCTACGAATATGACCTGGATTCTACCGCTGAGCAGTTGGATAAGTACTGCCAAAAAGCGGATTTTGTGTTCAATCTGGCTGGTGTGAATCGTCCGGAAAACCCGGAAGACTTCATGAAGGGCAACTTCGGCTTTGCATCCGATCTGCTGAACTGTCTGAAAAAGCACAACAATAAGGCCACCATCATGCTGTCCTCCTCCATCCAGGCCACCCTGGCTGGTCGTTTCGGCAACAGCGAGTATGGTCGCAGCAAAAAGGCGGGTGAGGAGCTGTTCTTCGACTACGCCAAGGAAACCGGCGCAAAGGTTGCCGTCTACCGCTTTGTGAACCTGATGGGACACAGCCGCCCCAAGTACAATAGTGCCGTCTCCACCTTCTGCTGGGCAGTTGCCAACGACGAGCCGTTCACCGTCAACGACCGCAGCACGGAATTGGAGCTGCTGTACATTGACGATTTGGTGGAGGGAATGTTTGACCTGCTGGAAGGCAAGGAACAGCACTGTGAATTTGACGGTGTGGAAACCATTCTGAATGCAGACGGTCGTTACTGCTGTGTCCCCGTGACCCATAAGGTCACCTTGGGGGAAATTGTGGATCTGCTGCAGGAATTCAAGGCACAGCCCACGACCCTCATGATGCCGAAAATGCCTGACGGCTCCTTTGCCAAGAAGCTGTACTCCCTGTACCTAACCTATCTGCCCACGGACAAGTTTAAATACGCTTTGAAGATGAACGTGGACGACCGTGGCTCTTTCACCGAGCTGGTGCATACTGCCGACTGCGGGCAGGTGAGCATCAACATCAGCCGCCCGGGCATCACCAAGGGGCAGCACTGGCACAACTCCAAGTGGGAGCTGTTCATCGTGGTTGCCGGTCACGGACTGATTCAGGAACGGAATATCAACACCGGCGAAACGGTGGAGTTTGAGGTTTCTGGGGATAAAATCGAGGCTGTTCACATGATTCCCGGCTGGACCCATGATATCATCAACCTGTCGGAAACGGAGAACCTGGTGACGGTGATGACCTGCAACGAAGTCTTCAATCCGAACCACCCGGACACCTTCTTCGAGCCGGTGTAAGAGAAGAATACTGGTTGTCGATAGGAGATTTTTATGGAACACAATTTTAAATGGAAAAACGATGGGCGCACCAAGGTCATGATTGGCTGCGGTACCCGTCCGGAAATTATTCGTCTGGCTGCTGTCATCAAGCGCTGCCGGGAATATTTTGACTGCTGCGTGGTCTACTACAACCAGAACTGGGACAGAAATCTTTCTACCGTTTTCTGGGAGGATTTTGAGCTGAAAAATACCTTCGGGGAGTATGGCCCGGACATTCTTGTTCCCGTGGTGGGCGAGAATCTGGGCGTGACCTGCGGCAACATTCTGGGTCGCAGCTATGAGCTGCTCAGCGAATTGCAGCCGGAGGGTTATCTGGTGCTAGGCGATACTAACTCCTGTCTGTCTGCCATCTCTGCAAAGCGGCTGCACATCCCGCTGTTTCACATGGAGGCAGGCAACCGCTGCAAGGACGAGTGCCTGCCCGAGGAGACCAATCGCCGCATCGTGGATGTGATTTCTGACGTGAATATGTGCTATTCCGAGTTTGCCCGGAAGTATCTGGCGGATACTGGTCTGCCCAAGGAGCGCACCTACCAGACTGGTTCTCCCATGGCAGAAGTGCTGCACATGAATCTGGAGAAAATCCAGAAAAGCGATGTGCTGGAGCGTCTGGGACTGGAGAAGGACAGGTACATTCTGCTGTCTGCCCACCGGGAAGAGAACATCGACTCCGAAAAGAATTTCTTGAGCCTGTTCACCGCCATCAACGCTTTGGCAGAAAAGTACGATATGCCCATCTTGTATTCCTGCCATCCCCGCAGCAAGCACCATCTGGAAAAGAGCGACTTCAAACTCGACCCTCGTGTACGTGTCAACGAGCCGCTGGGCTTCAACGATTATAACAAGCTGCAAATGAACGCTCTGGCAATCGTTTCTGACTCCGGCACTCTGCCCGAAGAGAGCAGCTTCTATCTGTCCGTCGGTCATCCCATCGCTGCCGTGTGTATCCGCACCAGTACGGAACGCCCCGAGGCACTGGAAGCTGGTGACTTCATTCTCGCTGGCATTACCACCCGGGAACTTCTCAACGCTACTGATATGGCCATCGAGATGAAGCAGAAGGGCGTTCTGGGCAAGCCCTGTCCTGACTATGTGGACGAGACTGTGTCCATGAAGGTGGTTCGCATCATTCAGGGTTATGTAAACGTGGTCAATAAGATGGTGTGGAGAAAAGAGTAAGGGTGAAGAAGTTGGCTAAAACAGTATTTATCACCGGTTCATCCGGTTTCATTGGTTCCAACCTTGCCAAGCGTATCCTGACTACCGAGCCGGATACCAATGTCATCGGTCTGGATAACATGAACGATTACTATGATGTCCGCATCAAGGAAGCTCGTCTTGCGGAGCTTCAAAAGTTCGAGAACTATACATTTATCAAGGGAAACCTTGCGGACAAAGCACTTATCAACAGCATTTTTGAGAAGCATCACCCGGATGTTGTGGTCAATCTGGGTGCTCAGGCTGGTGTGCGTTACTCCATCACCAACCCGGATGCTTACATCGAGAGCAACATGATTGGCTTCTATAACATTCTGGAAGCTTGCCGCCATTAACCTGCAGAACATCTGGTATATGCCTCCAGTTCCTCCGTCTATGGCAGCAACAAGAAGGTGCCGTACTCCACGGACGATAAGGTCGATAACCCGGTGTCGCTCTATGCCGCCACTAAAAAATCCAATGAGCTTATGGCACACGCCTATAGCAAGCTTTATAACATTCCCTCTACTGGTCTGCGGTTCTTTACGGTTTACGGTCCTGCTGGTCGTCCGGATATGGCATACTTTGGTTTTACCAATAAGTTGGTGAATGGTGAGACTATTAAAATCTTCAACTACGGTAACTGCAAGCGCGACTTTACTTATGTGGATGATATCGTGGAAGGTGTTGTCCGTGTGATGAAGAAAGCACCGGAAAAGAAAAATGGTGAGGATGGTTTGCCGATTCCGCCGTATGCAGTTTACAACATCGGCAATAGCAATCCGGAGAATCTGCTGGATTTTGTATGGATTCTGTCGGAGGAACTGGTTCGTGCCGGTGTTCTGCCTGCTGATTATGACTTTGAGGCTCACAAGGAGCTGGTTCCCATGCAGCCAGGTGATGTGCCTGTGACCTATGCAGATACAGAGCCGCTGGAACGTGACTTCGGGTTTAAGCCCCACACCCCGTTGCGCGAGGGTCTGCGGAAGTTTGCCGAGTGGTACAAAGAGTTTTATATGGAGTAAGGGGGAGAAAAAGAGTGAAAATTGCAGTTGCGGGTACCGGCTATGTCGGTTTGTCCATTGCCACGTTGCTGTCACAGCACCATGAGGTTATGGCAGTGGACATTATCCCAGAAAAGGTTGACCTCATCAACCACAAGAAGTCGCCGATTCAGGACGAGTACATCGAAAAGTATCTCGCTGAAAAGAGTTTAAACCTGACGGCTACGCTGGACGCAGAAGCGGCCTACAAGGATGCTGACTTCGTTGTCATTGCTGCTCCGACCAACTATGACAGCAAGAAGAACTTCTTCGATACTTCGGCAGTTGAAGCAGTCATCAAGCTGGTCATGCAGTACAACCCTGACGCCATCATGGTCATCAAGTCCACAATCCCTGTGGGCTTTACGGCAAGCATCCGCGAGAAGTACCATTGTGACAACATCATCTTTAGCCCAGAGTTCCTGCGTGAATCCAAGGCACTGTATGACAACCTTTATCCGAGCCGCATCATTGTCGGAACTGATGTGGAGAATGCTCGTCTGGTGAAAGCTGCGAATACCTTTGCCGGCTTACTGCAGGAAGGCGCAATCAAGGAGAAGATTGATACCTTAATTATGGGCTTTACCGAGGCTGAGGCTGTCAAGCTGTTTGCCAATACCTATCTGGCTTTGCGTGTCAGCTACTTCAATGAACTGGATACCTACGCAGAAATGAAAGGGCTGAACACCCAGCAGATCATTGAGGGTGTCTGCCTTGACCCACGAATCGGAAGCCATTACAACAATCCGTCCTTTGGTTACGGCGGCTATTGCCTGCCCAAAGACACCAAGCAGCTCCTTGCCAACTATGCTGATGTCCCGGAAAACTTGATTCAGGCAATCGTCGAGTCTAACCGTACTCGCAAGGATTACATAGCAGATCGTGTGCTAGAAATCGCCGGTGCATACGAAGCAAATGAGGACTACGATCCAAGCAAGGAACGCAATGTTGTGGTTGGTGTCTTCCGCCTGACCATGAAGTCGAACTCTGATAACTTCCGCCAGTCCTCTATTCAGGGCGTCATGAAACGCATCAAGGCCAAGGGCGCAACTGTTATCATTTACGAACCGACTCTGGAGAATGGTACGACGTTCTTTGGCAGTGAAGTTGTCAATGACCTTGAAGAATTCAAGAAACGCAGTCAGGCCATCATTGCCAACCGCTACGACAGCTGCTTGGACGATGTGAAGGAAAAGGTCTACACCCGCGACCTGTTCCGCCGCGATTAAAAATTAGGCCATGTGTTCAGCCACATGGCTGTGCTGCTCAAATATGCTACCTCTCCGTGGTGAGCAAAAGACAACGTGCGCTTGATATTCCGTTTATAACAAAAGGGAGACTATACTTTGAAAAACAGAAAAAAACCGATTGGCATTATCATTACCATTTCAATAATTCTACTTTTAACAATAATGACTTTATTGGGATGGGCGTATTATAATTCAAAGCTTGATTTGATTCAATATGATGATGGCAGTAAAGAAATAGACACCAGCACAAGTTATGCCATAGATAATGATGAGTTGGACATTGCCGACCTTCCGGATGCACCGGAAGATGTGGATGCTTCCGGTGGAATAGAAATTTTGGAAGGTGACATTTATCACGACGATAATGTTGTGAATATTCTGTTGCTCGGTACGGATGAACGAACGGATGAATTTAATGAGAACGCACGTGCGGATTCAATCATGGTGATGAGTCTGAATACGAAGGAGCATACGATTAAGCTGATTAGCATTGAACGAGGAATCGGCGTACCGGTACCGGGACGTAATGATGATTGGATCACACACACCTTCCGATATGGCGGTGCCGCCCTTACAATGCAGACGGTGCGCGATTGCTTTAAGCTGGATGTGAATCGGTATATTCGTGTTAATTTTAATGCATTTAAAGAAGGAATTTCTGCAATTGGTGGAATTGATATTGAATTAACTCCAGCAGAAGCGGAATATATAAATAACGCTGCCAGGCAGGATTCTTCGAAAGAAATCCAACGTGTCTCAGCGGGACAACAACATTTAAACGGCGCGACTGCGCTGACCTACGCCCGTATTCGTAAAATCGATAGCGACTGGAAACGCATTGAACGTCAGCGCACGGTGATTCAGGCGGCAATTAATCAGGTGAAAAATTCAGATATCTTCACTCTAAATGCATTAGCTGATGCAATTTTGCCCATGGTTCAAACGAATTTGACAAAAGCTGAAATTACACGTTTGATGCTTGAGGTACCTGCATTTCTGAGTGAAGGCTCTAAGATGGAACAAATGACGATTCCTACCTACGAAACATGCTGGAACAGCGTAGGGGTGGACGGACGCAAAATGATCGGGGTCGATTTTGAAGCCAATGCGCAAATTCTAAAAACTTTTTTCTATGATATCTCTTGATATATTGCTTAAAATTCGTAAAAAATAGGGCAAGGAAGACTCAAACGTCTTTCTCGCCCTGTTTTGTTTACAGTACAATATATGTTTTGGCAGAAATATATGATTCAGTTTTTGCCAAGTTGTTTCACGGCCTGGTTGATGCCAGTCGCCGCAAGACCAGACACCGCGCCGACAGCTGCCGCCGTGATAGGATCTGTTGCAGGAAATTCAGGCATGCCAGCGTACATGGCTACAAGGCCCAGCACGAGGCCAGTGCAACCACAGATGACAGGAATATATTTATTATCAAGCGGCGTGGTTTTTGCACCAGAGCCAACCAAATAGCACAGAACTGTAATCGCAGCCACGGAACCAATACCAAAAATAGAAATATCCATAAAATCAACCTTCCTTTGTTGAGTTATATAAAGTTAAGTAACCGAGTTATACACTCGCAACATATGTTTTAATATCAGAGATCTTTTTGTTCGCTGCATCTGCACGTGTGGTCTCTTTGCTGGCAAGACTGATAGCCGCATCTCTTTCGGCAGTAGCCTGCGCCAATTCCGCTTCCAATTCTGCTGTGCCTCCGCTGTCTGCCTGTGCCATACATGCCGTAATGGCATCCCCGGCAGATAGTTCCACAATTTCGCTGCGATCAGGTAGCACCACAGCATACCGTTTTTCGGCTCCCGCCTGAATTCGCACCCATGCATAGGTGCCATCGCTACCTACATCTGCTTGAATGGGGTAGTGTTCGCCTACCTTTAGACGTCCACCATTGTAGGTGGTATCTACGGCATTCACATCAGCACGAGAGAACACTTCGCACTTGTCGGAAAGAACTTTTAGGAATTTCATATCGTTTTCAGCCTCCTTATCAATCTTAAATGCGTGTCCTACGTTGTCTTTGACGATGGTTAGGTTGTCGGCGCGTACAAAGCCACTTCTGGTATAAACCATTGTGTCGGGGCGAAGGAAACACACATCATATTCATGCATCTGATTTGCAATTACATATGTGCCTCGGCTATTTTTATACTGAGTTGTATTTTTGCCTTGGCTCCACTCACGGTGCGTGTGGTGTGCGAACCGGTCCTTTCGGCCGTTGCCAAACCCACCTTCATATCCAATAATGGTTCCCTGTTTGACATGTGCTCCGGCAGCAAATCGGTTAAGATTGTCATGCATAAATAAAAAGGTAATGATACCCACATAGCCGTTCGCACACTCTACCGGTTCATCGCTGACGAAATACGTTTCGTGGCTGCTGTCGGTGCGCACACGGGTAAAATATCCATCAAACGGTGCAAGCACTGGGCTGTCGAATGCTGTGCTTTCTCCGCCATCGTCACGAGCCAAGCTTCCCTTATGCGAAGTTACACCGTATTCGTCCTGAGTAATACGCATATGTGTACCAGGAAACAATACTTTTTGTGCCATAAGGCGACCCTCCCTTACAGGCCAAGTGCGGCAAGCTGTTGCTCAATATAAGTGCGTTGCTCAAGCTCTACCACCAAATGCATGGCATCAGATACTTGTCCACTGGAAAAATTGGTATTCGTGATCCGTTTCTTCCCAACACTCGTAACGATACAATACTGCTTGTAGAGCGTGTCATAAATGATGTCTCCAGCTTTCTGGCCTTTTTCAGGGTTGTCCTCATCTACCGTACGTGTCATGCGGATTTCAGACGTTGCATTTTCGTCTGCAAATATTGCGGCGAACGTATCTACGGGCATGGCGTCTTCTGGCAAGTGAATCTCCATCCGACTCCGTGTGCTCGGATTGCCGCTGGGGTAAACTGCCGTAGAATCAAGAGCTGTATATTCTTTTCCATTCTTCAATGTAATTTTAAGCATATGTGGTCCTCCATTTTAAATCAAATAGCATCCGTTCATTTCGATAGTTGCATTCTTTCCCAAATGGGTAGCACCAGAATCTACTTCCAGTATTAAGTAGTAGTTCCCATTAGCGGTGTTAATAGTAAATAAGTCACTAGATACAAATGTCTTATCATACCCAGAACCAGATTCACCTGTATCGTAATAAATAAGCTGTTGGACTACATTACCGTTGATGTCTCCAAGTGCCACCTTGATTTTTGAAAAGCTGTTTGTGATGTACGCGTGCAGGTTTGCAAAGAACAGTTTTGAATATCCCCATGAATTGAATGGACCGAGCATCACGCGTCCCCACCCACGTTCTGTGCCACCGAATGCGTCCACCTTAATATGTGTGCCGGTATTAGTAACTGTGAAGTAATCGGTCCATCCAAGATTCTGTGTTTTGGCAACTGGTGCGCCGGGATAAATCGTTGCCTGCTTTTTCCAAACCTCAACGTTATTTGCTTTAAGGCTCGATAACGACACGCCGTTCTCTATGACGGCCCCGCTGCCGGGTATTGAATTACCGTTAAAAATCAAAGGCATGTTTGCACCGCCTCACGAATAGTTGATTGTCAGCGTAGTGCCGGACAGGCTCATTGTGATGTTGCTTGCCCGCCGCGCATTGGACAGGCGGCTGTCGTT